>CEOP01227558.1_pt1 | contig 53044 bp, 36 predicted proteins | sample 361301 | NCBI WGS metagenome assembly CEOP01 (sample SAMEA2619548, study PRJEB7988) | marine metagenome | biome: marine biome (ENVO:00000447); feature: deep chlorophyll maximum layer (ENVO:xxxxxxxx); material: "saline water (ENVO:00002010), including plankton (ENVO:xxxxxxxx)" | depth 55 m
CCTTGTCCTTGGCCTTCACCTTGGCCTTCACCGTCTTCACCTTCGCCGCCTCCATCAGTGCCTCCATTTCCATTTCCATCACCGTCTTCGTAATCTGGGTCATATGCATCTGGAATGCCATCGCCATCAGAGTCTGTAGCGGACCCATCATTAGGATCATTTGGGAATGGATCGTTAGCATCATCAGTTCCGTCACCATCAGTGTCAGCTGAATTTGGATTTGTTCCTGCAGCATATTCCTCTGCATTAGTTAGACCATCTCCATCAGGATCTGCACTAGAATCGCTTCCTGAATTAGGATTTAAACCATAACCAACTTCCCAGCCATCTGGCATTCCATCATTATCTGTATCCGGATTGTTCATGTCTGTTCCAGCATCTTGCTCTTCAGCATTGGTAAGTCCGTCGCCATCCCAATCTGCTCCACCATCGGATGGATCTAGTGGGTCTGAACCATCAGCACTAACACCGACTGAACCTGCCATAGTAACTAAGAGAAGTGCTATCAACACACTTACATTCTTTGTATTCTTCGTAATTTTCATTTTATTTTTCATTTTTTCACTTCCATAATATATTTTTTTTAAAAACCGTTTTTTAACTCTAAATCTACCGATGATTAATTTAATTATACACAATATTCTTTGAGTTTTTATTATTAAAAAGAGGAGACCGAAAATACTTTTTTACCAAAATAACGCTATACTGCATTACATTAAGATATTTTTAAAATATTTCTTAATTTTTTTTCTCCTCCATTTTAACATTGCAATCTCGCGGCTTTCATAGGGAACCCTCCGTTCCCTCTAGACTTTCAGAGCAATATAGACTATATGAAATATACTAATTTGGCTATGGAGTCAGTTTTGAGAGGTTTGCCTTGAATCTTGCAGAACCAAAGAAATGTATTACTGGAGCAATTAGTGTTATAATAATTAATGATACTAAAAAAATAATTGACCAAATTCCCAATCCACCACCAAATGAAAAATATAATGACCATCCTAATATAACTAATACCCATGGAGCATATCTACGAGAGAACAATGCCATTCTAGCATTTACTAATTCATCAGAATATAGTTGTGGAACTTCTTCAGGATCGACCATTCCCAACTCTACTGCACAACGTACACATGTCAAATAACGAGGACCATTACCAGATACAAATTGACTTTGTGGGTAATGTTGCTTACAAATTCTGCAGGACGGCATGTACTTCTATACATAACCAAACATACATTATCCTTCAACGCTACGGTTCTTTAATCTGATTTTGAACAAAAATTTTAGAAATATTAATTGGTTTCTTGTTGATAAAATTCAACAAAATATGATCGCCCATCGGACTCCCTACTGATTCAGGATGAAATTGAATACCATATATTGGTAGATTTGGATGCCTAAATCCCATCAAAAGAGTATTGGATTCATCCCAACATGTTGAGATTAATTTATCATTATTTGGAGATAATATCAGGCTATTATACCTCATCAAGGTGATTGGATTTGGTAAATTTTGATATAATCCCTTTCCATCATGAATAATCTGTGAAGGTTTTCCATGAACTGCTCCAAGTGGTGACTCTATTAGTTCCCAACCTGCTACTAGACCTATTGCTTGGTGTCCTAAGCACAAACCAAGCAAAGGAATATGTAAATTATTATTTTGTAATTTTCCTTCAAGAGCCATTTTTGCCAGTTGCATAGAAATCTTTGAATTATTTGGTATTGATGGCCCTGGGCCGATTATTATATGAGATGGATTATACGTCTTAATCCATTTTCTAATTATTTTCTCAGTATTGATAGTTTTTTCTAAAGGTATTCCTTCAATTATTCTAACATCCTTGCCCATATTAGAGATTGCATTTGCTATATTTTCAGTAAATGAATCTAAATTATCAATAATAATGATTTGAGATATCACTGAATTTTTTTCTTTTCTAAATATTTTTCCATTATATTTAGATATAGATTTTTTTCTTGGTCCTAAGTTACTTAATTGGCTAATAAGTTTTGGTACAGGACGCATTTCCATATCCCTTTCAGGTAAATCTGTGCCACTAAAGCCAGTTCTAAAACCCCAAGTTGCTTCTGTTATTGCAGCAGCTTTCCAGCGAGATTCTTCTACCTCCTCCGAAGGTATTGAATCATTAACTATTCCTCCTCCTGCTTGCACAGTTCCGTGCCAAGAATTTGGTCCAGAATGTGACTCTAAGGTTCTGATTAGTATGTTCCATTCAGATTTTCTGTTATGAAAATTAATATGTCCAATAGATCCTGTCCAAGCGCTTCTAGGATGTTTTTCTAACTCATTTATGGCTGCAATGGTCACTAATTTTGGACAACCAGTAATAGATCCTCCAGGAAATAGTGATACTAGCACATCACCAACTGATTTATCAGGTGCTAGTTCTCCTTCTACACCGCTTACAAGATGTTGGACAGTAGACAGTGCCTCTATACGCCAGTTTACCCAATTAACTGATCCAGGATTGCAAACAGAGGTTAGATCATTTCTCTCAAGATCTACTAACATAAGATGTTCGGCTAGTTCTTTTTGACTTGATACTAATTCTACTCTTAAATCTAGATCCGCTTTCTCGTTCAAACCTCTTGCCCTTGTTCCTTTTATAGGACGTGTATTTACAATATTTCTATCTATTTTCATTAATCTCTCAGGACTTGCAGAACTTACTGCCCAACCATGGTCATGAACATATAACCAAGCACCAAAAGGGGATGGATTATTCTTAATCATTCGTGTAAATGAATCCCATGGATGATCGGGCATTTCACCTCTCCATATTCTACCATAATTAAGTTGGTATAGGTTACCTTTTACGATTGCATCTTTTATTTGGGAAATTTTTCTAGCATGTTCGGCATCACTCTCACTATCTGGAACGACATCTTTATTGATATTTGAAGAATGATGATAATGGTTTATATTATCATTAAATGATATTTTTGACCAGGCGTGATTATCTAAAGATATTGAATGTAACTGATTTGTTTTTCTTTCATGTATCCACCAAGCTTCAGTCCTCCACAAAACTCCTAACAAAGTACCAGATTTTGGAATATGATTGAGGAATACCGGATTTGTCCACCTAGACATATCATAGCCTATTATGCCAGCAAAGCCCCCTGGAACTATAGGTAATTCATTTTTTAGATCATACTTTATTTCATAACTCTCAATAATTTTCATTGCCTCAGATAGGTTTTGTGGGTGATATTCTTTGAATGTGACCCATTTTTTACTTTTCATTTCTTGAATTATCATATGTATTGGATTGGAATTTTGTAGTAATACGTTGCCATCAAGTGCAGAGATATTTTTTGGAGAAAAATTATTATTCTCTGGTTCCAAAAATAAAATTCTCAAAGTGTCTAAAGAAGGTAAAAATGAATATTCTGACAAATCTGTGATTGGTCCTGAAGAATGAAATAATAATTCATCATTTGCAGGTAAAGTAGACTTACGATTTGATAATAGTATAGAAATTAAAGGATCATGATTTTCTTTAATATTGAAAATTCTATGTAAAACTTTATTCATATATGTTCCCTCAATTATTTCAAATTTGACCAATCACTATTTAATTTATTTAGCCAGACATCTCTTGCAACCTGATATAATTTACCTTTTGGTATTCCTATCTTAGTCCCATCTATTGTACCAACTGAGCATACGCCCATGCCACTTCCTAAAACTATTAGTTCAGACGCTCTTAATAGCATTTTAAGACTTATTTTGGCACCTCTGATTGGTATTCCTAAATGCTCCATGTCCTCTCTCAATAGTTCTAATGTTATTGAATCTAAAGCCCCATCACTATGTCTTGGGTGATAAGCTATTCCATCGTTGTCCAACATCAATGGCATACAATGATCTCCATCAATTAAGAAATCATCTTTGAAAAGTAAAGCAATATCTGATTTATGTTTAATTGCTTGTTCACGTGCATTATCATATTGTTGCCAATCACCATGCTTAGTTCCTAGTATGGGTAGTTCAAAATCAGGGACCATCATAGAAATTGCCTGCAAAGGATTATGTGTCCAAAGATTATTTTTGCGTATTTCTAATGATATTATGCCTTCTCTATTAACTTTCAATTTAACTAAAAAAGGTATTTCTTCATTTAATTTATTATAATCCTCAATATTTGGTATCTTTCCTAATTCTTCAAAAACAATTTTTGATAAATCAGCATTAACATCTATTCCTAGTATATGTGAATGTCTTAAAAGTCTATTAAAATGTAGATAAGGGGCTAATAATGATTTATTTCCATCATATGCCATTGTAGTCCAGACTTCTGATGAAGGATCGGTAGAGTCAGACACATATTACCCGAAGAGGTATTCCTTTCAATGTCTATTGGTCTTCTATCATATCATCTATGAATGATGTATCCATAACATCCTTGGATAGACTATCAGCCATTTTATCTAAATCTTCAGAGTCCATTAAGTCAGCCATTTTATCTAAATCTTCAGAGTCCATTAAGTCAGCCATTTTATCTAAATCATCCATAGATTCCATAAATTCATTCTTTGAATTAAGAAGTTCGTTTTCTATTTCAGGAGAAATATTATTTTGATTAATATTTATATCTTCTATCTCAGGAATATTTTTCTGAATACTTAATGTATTATCATTTTGAGAATCTGCTATATTCATTGGAGTTATACTGATAGATTCTAAGTCTTCATCTTTCTGGGTTAATTCATCATCTAAGTTTACTTCAATTGTTCCCATTTCCCATGGCTCTGGTGCTGATTTATCTTTTGGTTTTATTATTAGTATGGCACCAATAAAAATTAAGACCGAAGAAATCAGGATTATTATGAAATTCATATTTCCTTCTAGTAATTGCTCCATCCATGAAATTCCTGAACTATCATCAAGTAATCCACCTCCACCAGGAGTATAATCAGTCCATGGTTTGACTTCCAATGGATTTACTCCTAATCTTTCCACTTCCCCATCTGAAGCAACTATAGCTATCCAATATGTAGCTGATTGATCTATATCAAAGCCATTGAAAGTATTAAAAGAGATTTTATTTGAAGTTATATTGTTCTCGAGAAGAGATGCGTTTCTTGTATCTGAAAAAGGATCTAAGCTATAATAAGCACTGTAAGAATTAACTTTCTCGTTGCTAGAAATGTCCCAAATAATTTCAATATCTGTTCCTGCAAGATTCCAATATGACTGGATTCCAGAAAGTACTGGCAAATGTGCACCTGGATCCAATATACTTTCATCAACCAAAGTAATCATCGAAGTTTCTAAATTATCAAACCAAGCATTTGAAGATGAATCTACTGGAACAACGGCAACCCATATTGGCAGAGAAGTGCCAAGGTTTTGCCCGTCTGAAAGGGATTGTAGTAAAATAGGCATCTCAACATTTCTATCTACAATCAGGGCAGGTTGGATGTTCGTAACTTGTGTAAATGGATTACCTGCAACCGCGTATATCCAATATTCTGTAACATCTGAAAATTCACTTTGTGCAAACTCTACAAACATTCCATCACCAGAATCGGGGCTCCTATCAGTGAGAATTGGTGAATTCATTCTATCTGGAGGGTAAATATCTCCTCTATTGTCAATAGGAGTAACAACAACTACATTTTCATCAAGATTTGATAAGTGTACGTTGCCTGCTATATCATGAATTGTGACTGTGACATACAACGGGATAGATGGTCTAATATCATCAGAAAATAGTAGTGAAGGTTCATTCCCATAAAGTGCTTTATCAATAGTTACTTCTAATTTTAATGAATTTTCAATTTGTCTTTGATTAATCACTAATAATCCACACGTATATTCTTCACATCGTTGATTAATATCTATTAAGTTAGCAAGAGGATATTCAGAAATCCAAACGGTATAATGGCTAAAGTCTTCGGCTAAACTTCTATTCCATGATATATCAATTGCTGAACCGTCATCCGAAGGGTGGTCCCATGCCTGTAAACCAGTTACCTTGTCTGGAGGTGTGGCTGCAAAACTATCAGTATCAGTATCGCTGTAAGCAGTTGTAGTGACAACATTGACTGGTTCAACAGCCATATTACCCCAATCATCAACAGCAACTACACCAATCCAGTATACGATATCATTCTCCAATGTTGTACCTCCTATTGAGTCGATAATTGTGCTATTTGTAGTACAATCCGAAACATATGAGGCAGTGGGCCATCCATCTACACTGCTAGGGGGTTGAAAGCCTGATGCAGGTAAAATATAGATTATGTAATACGAACAATCCTGTTCATTGTTAGGCGTCCATGAAACTCCTATTCGTCCACCTTCATCGCTTGGAATATCATTTGCTGATACATCAGAAATCTGAGCAGGAGGAATACCATCATTTAGTCCGCCTGCAGTTACTACGGGACCAAAAATAGTTGCATTTAATGGATCGGATTGTCCATCTTGATCAACACAAACAACTGCAAACCAATACGGAACATTTTCATCTAATTCTAATACTGTACTATTCCCACTGGCAAATGATAAGTCAGATGCGTTGTTTAATGCTATGGCATTAGTTATTTCTTGTTTAACTGACCATATCCTTGTTAAATAAGGATCTAACTCATTACAAGCGGACCATTCTGCATTTACTATACCCGGTATCCCTCCCGATAGAGGAGCTACAGAAAGCCATTCAGGAGGTTGTGGAACTTCATCCGTCGGAGTTACATTACCTTCCCAGCTCATTGGCTCACCGAGTGAACCATCTTGATATTCTATTGAGATAGCGGCCCTATATTGTCTATTATCGGATAGTGGTTTAATCATTCCATCTTGATTTGCTTCGGAAATTATTGCAGAGGTTTCAGACCAAAATGGTATTCTTTGATAGGTAGCAAAATTATCTAAATCTTCTTTTAAAGGTGTCCAATCAGGATTATTTGTAGAATCCCAAACATACAACCTGTATGCATACCAAGCAGAATCTTGAGCAGGAAGCCATGATGCTTCTATTATTCCTCCGCCATCGTTTGGTCTATCTGTTAAATTTGTAATCGAGGTTGGTGATTCTAATCTATCCCAATCATAAGTTAATCTGACCTTCAGTTTACCATCTAGTGGTGATTGTAAACGTATCTGTATCTGAGATGATGATGATCCAGGGGGCGTATTGAAAATAGCAGATTGGAAAATAGTTTGAATTCCAGAATTATGATCTGTGAGATTCCATTTTCCAGAATAATTCAATGAATGAGATTGGGCCCATACCCAAGCACCACTTTGAGGTGCTGAAAATATTAGCGGGCTGTTATACATCGGTAATTCTCCAGGTTCTACTTCATAATCTAAACTAGAAGTAATGTCTATTGTATCATTTTCTTCAGCTAATATTGTAGACATTCCTGGTCGGGTTGATGCAGTAATGTCAAGAGTTTTATCTCCAAATACCACAGTAAGCGGTGAGGCTCTTTTTTGATACTCTCTAGGTAATTCTTGTAAAGTTTCTATTGGAGAAAATAGATGTAATCCATCCTGAGATACGATTGCTAATTGATTATCTTTTATATCGGCATCAATAATACCGGTCATAATTTTGGAATTAATACTAACATGATTACCAGTTGCCCGAATAATATCTATACCTACAGGAGAAATCATCACTAAATTAGTCCCGTCAGATAATATTTGGGAAGCAGGCCAAGAAAGTAAGTCTTCTACTCCCGACCCAGATTCCATGCGCATTATTGTTCCATTCCAATGTACTAAAGGTTCACTATCTGTAGCAATATGTACTCCCCAATCATCTGCACTAACAGAGCGTACATCATTACTTGGAATCATATCAATATTGTAAGTTCCATTTTCTTTATCAGTATTCAAATCCCAAGCAGCCACACCTGGTCTTGTTCTACCTTCTCCATTATGAGATATAAAAATAGAAGCATCATGATGAATAATTTGAGTACTATTATCTTGTGGATTCATTATTTCTCTTGAGGTTGCTGGAGAATATACCAGTCCTGAGACATAATTTCCAATTAATCCATCATCTGAATCTAAAGTTGTTACATAGGAAAGATTTTGATCCAAAATTGATAATCCAATTGGCCCTCCTAAAATTACAGTTCCATTTCCTCTGATAGGACTTGGAGATATCATCAGATGTTGAATTATAGAAGATGGAAGGCCATCCAAGGTCGTTATTGGGTTATCCCAACCGGATATAGTGGTATTCCACATCCCTAGACCTCCATTTGTTGCTATTAGGATGTGATCTTCATATTGAATAAAATCTCTCGCGATATTACTTGGTAATCCAGCAATCAAGCTACCATGATCCCATTTTTGAGTTTCAGTATCTAGGGTCTGAAATCCTGCAGAGGAGCTATCATAACCCATCAATCCAACATAAAGAATACCTTCCTCTTCAAGATATAAACCGTCCATATTTCTATGTAATGCTGAAGGCATTTGAACCAAGGATTGTTGAGTTGTATTTAGGTACATGAGTCCGCTACCTACTGTAGATACCCATACCTTTTCACCATCTAAAGTCAATTCATTAATTATATCATCAAGTAATCTTACACCATATTGCCAATTAATAGAGCCGTTTTCGGATATTTCGCCCTGTAAAATAGTAGAACCCCAATATGCATCAAAATAATCACTATGAGTTACCCATACATGGGTTGAGTTAGAGATAATTTCTTGTACAGATCCTCCGGGTAATCCTATTAATTCATCAAATCCTCCTTGGATAAGGCCTGTATTATCTAATCTATCGACTCTGTTAATACCAGTACTTTCACCAGATCTACCTATTGCGTATATTCTTGATCCTGATGAAGGAGATTTAACTATCGAACATGCATCCATTCCTTCATCTAATATTATACCGTTAGAAGCAGTATTTCCAGATGTCATAATTCTAGTTATTCCTGAGTTATCGCCAAAATGAGCGATTAATAAAAGTCCATTATCATATAGCATTCCTCCCGGAAAAACACTTCCCTCTGATACCCCATTTGTATCGTCCAATGAACTTAAAAAATTATTTGAATTGTATGAAAATCTATCTATGCCCACTGAATCTGAATCAAATCCAATATATAGCATTCTATTTGAATCATCGCAAGCTAAAGCACGAGGATCGCGATCAGAAATTTGAGAGTTGGCAGTAGTTATTGGTGAAATCCATTCCATAGTTACGCCATCTCCATCATGATCGACGGTATCGAATCTAGCTATTCCACCCCCTGATTGCCACCAACCACCTTGGAAACCTACTGCTAAGTGTACAATATCATCACAGAATATTATATCAGCTCCATAGCCGTTAGGAATATCTCCACTATCAATATCCCATGTCGTCCAATTACCTCCATATAGTACCATTACTTTCCCATCGTTGTATGCACCTGAGGAAAGCCAAAGAGAATCCTCCACTGTTTTCATAGAATAAAAATCAACTTCAGAATCAGACGGTAACCCATCATCAGGAAGCCAGGGGGAGAGCCATGTTTCATTTGTTGGATTCCATCTTAGTATTCCATTCATACTTGCGAATAAATATTCACCATTGTATTCGGTCATTCCCCTAATTCTTCCATCTACATCATTCCATTGGTCTAATAAAGTCATATTTACTGCAGAAAAGCGACGTAGGATATTTTCACCATATGCAACCCATAATTCACAAGAAGTTGTTAAAGGAAAGCAATCACCCAAGTATTGCGCATTTACTCGTTCAACGTCTCCTAATGTGTCTAGGTTATCTGACCAATTATTATCTGAGATATTCCATCTTACGATAGTTCCTGCATCTCCATTATTGCCCCACCATCCATTCTCACGTACACTAATCCAAAGTTCATTATTTACGTTTTCAATTCCATGGACTACTCCAGAAAACCCTGCCTGATCGCCGGCATCTAGAGAAGGAAGGCTCGAATTATTAACTAAACTTACACGGTAAATCTCATCTCTTTCATTCCAAGATTGACCTCTTTGAAGTGAATAGTACATTATGTCATCAACAATAACTATGTCTGAAGGTGCAATCTGTGGTAAAGTAGGTCCATTATTATTATCTCCTCTTTCCCAATCCAGAATAATGGAATCATTTAATACATCTATTAGCGTTATGCCGAAATCCCCTCCTACCCACATAGTGCCATATTCAGACCCTGGTATAATTACAGTAACATCATCATCTTCTATGTATCCTTGAGTACCGTCCCAAGGAGTTAACCATGATTGGCTAGACATATTATATCTCGCGATACCGGTGTTTTCAAAGCCAAGATAAACTATATCTGCAATTCTTAATATTCTAGCTCTTTGAGTTTCATCTCCTGCTGTCCAAACGTCCATCACTGTACCATTTGCAGTATTGATTACCGCAACACCTTCATCTGTCCCTGCATAAAGGGTATCAACACCTATTTTTGATACTCCAAAGACAAATCTTGAGGGGACACTGAGTTCATCATCATTATTTCCTCCTTGTTCGTTCCAGCATTCATTCAACGTAATATCTGGTTCATTTGGAGTTGGCCAAAACCACATACATGCGCCTCTATTAGTACCAGCATATATCCCATCTGCATCACTTGTTATATCATAAAATGCATAAGGATCATTATTTCCTCCAGGTATTGAAGTAGGCAGTAATTCCCATTGATTACCATCCCAACGAGCCAATTCCCCACAATCACCCCTATTCCAACAATTATTATTTGTATTTGTATCAGAACCAACTAAAAGGCCCCCATAAAAATCCATTGACAAAGAGATAACATCATTGTCAGGTATACTATTAGAGTCTTCTTCGGTCCATAGGTCTGAGATTTCTCCTGTAATTCTATCTATTAGCAATAATCCAAAACCTGGTAGTCCAAGATAGATAATATCTCCATCTACAGCGACTGGTGTTGATTCTAGGTTATCTGCACCTAAAGATTGCCAAGATCCTAAAATCGTAGGACCTTTGAGATCAATTCTCATTACTCCTGCATCAGGAGTCGCAAAATATGCAATACCATATCTGGTCACTACCTCTCTGATACTATCAGAGTCTAAGCCATTTGAGGATTCGAACGTTGCATGCAAAGAATTGGAAGTTGTATTGATTATTGAAACACCATCAAAAGAATGTCCGACTACCAACATATTAGTATTAGAGTCATGGGCTATACTTGAAACATAATTTCCATTAATTTCAAGGTCAGAGGAAGAGGATGTTGAGCCAACAGAAAGTAAATTACCATCAATATCTAATTCAAATAATCCCGAATTAGTTCCTACCCATATTCTACCATCTGAATCCTGTAGTATTGTTGTTATTTCATTGATATTAATAGATGGTTCAGTACCTCCATTATTATCAAATAGTTCTTGAATGTCTATAGTTTCTTTCCAAAGTTTATCTTTCTTATCAAAACGATCTATTAAATTTATTCCAGCTATCCATATTTCACCTTGATCATCATCTTCAATAAATACTGTTATTGAAGCATCTTCTACTGATTCTGGGCTGGTAGCGATAATTATTTCCTCACCAATATCTTCACCGATAATTGTAATTAGTTTACCTGATGAATCGCCTACTAGAACAGTATTTGAGGTAGGACCACGTTGTAAATTATCGCTTGTCCATGTATTAATTGAATGTCCGAAGTCTTCTAGACCGATATCAGAAACAGAAATTGAGGAACGATATAGCATAGAATTAGTATCATATGCTTGTATGTCAGAACCTGAAAATATATGCAACCATCCTGGTGTAGAGGACATACCGTGTATTTGATTAGAAGAAAGCCAATTATTAGAAGTCCAAGTGGGAATCCAAGTAGAGGATACAACATTATACCTATCTATTCCTGCATTAGTATGAGCAATATATAAGATGTTATTAATTAATTCCATGTCAGTAATTGAGTTACTAGAAAGGAAATTATTCGAATTTATTGAAGGGAATTGGTTCAATTCAGTAAATATTAATCCTGCACTTCCGAATGTATAATTTATTATGATTATTCCGTCGTTGACAGTACTAAGAAGAATTGTATTATTATCAATTATCATATCAGTGGGCATTACAGAAGTATTGTTGTCCTTACATAGAGACTGAGAAACCCAGAATGATCCTTTTCCTGGTTCGAGATAATTGATATTACACTCTGAGCTAGTCCAAATAATATCATAAACATCAATAAACGATGTGACTATAGAATTTGAATTTGAAATATTTGTATCTTCTGGAAAAGAAATAATTGGAGAATATGTTATTAAATCCCTTGCATAAGTATCACCATTAGATGTACCGATAATTAATTGATTGTTTCTATTATCGACTAGTAGAGAACGTCCTGAAATTTCAGATTCGATATCTATTATGGTCTTTATAGAATTATTATCAAGTCTGATTAGATCTTCATTGACCAATATGAAAAGACTACCATCTAATGGGTTGACAGCAGTATCATGTATTGTAATTTCAATGGGTGAAAAGGAAACCTGTGGATCGACTGGTCTGAGCGCTTCTATGACAAGGTCTTCAATAGTTATTCCCGTAGGTAAATCCCAATATGCATCTGTTAGAGAATATGGATCTAATGGTGCATCAAGAATACCTTGATTTACACTTGGTGGATTATTGGAAAAACTATTTTGCCTACCCAAATCTCCATTGCCCGACCAGTCAAGTATTTCTGACTGGGTATTTACAAGAGTTATTTGAGGTTGATTGACCCAATATCCATCACTACCATTAACCGATACCTCAAATGATAGGTTATCAATAATTGCACCAGGTGCGAAATCTACGAATAAATCTCCATATGCTAATGTGTTATTCAATGGATCTGATCCTTCTGCAATCAAATCCAACCAACCAGTATCATTAGTTCCTCCTTCGCCCCAAGATTTTTGCACAGCTAAATTACTTTTTTGAAATGATTCTCCAAGTTCTTCTGATACCAGTGAAGACCAAGGAATTAATAGCATCAATAAGGTTACTGTGATTGTAGTAAATTTAGAACTCATGCTCCCACTCCCTTTGTCGATTTGTTGCAAAACCATATCAACACAACCATGTTATGCTCATTTTTAATGCAAAAACTTGAAAAAATATTATTTGAAATGTTAACAAATGATAGTAAATCTAGAATAATGATTCCAGCCCTACTAAGTAAGAACATGACTCAACCTCCTCGTTGTACAACTTATCAATGAATTGGTAGGAAGTTTATACATTGCTCAAGACTATAATGTAGTTAATTTGTATCTTAATATGATTTATAACTTGTACAAACTACTTCAAAAGGCTTATTTTCTCAGGATAGGATGATATCAGATTGTTTATCAGGTATTGTCCGAGGAATCAGCGATGGATGATAAAAGGCTCGAAAAAGATGCACTAGAATATCATTCATCGAATCCTCCAGGAAAGATTACAGTAGTACCTACAAAACCTCATGGGACACAAAGAGAATTATCATTAGCATATTCACCGGGTGTAGCTTATCCTTGTAATGAAATAGAAAAAAAACCTGAAAATGCGTACAAATATACTGCCAAGGGAAATTTAGTGGCTGTAATTAGTAATGGTACAGCTGTTTTAGGCTTAGGAAATATTGGTAGTCTAGCCAGTAAGCCTGTAATGGAAGGTAAAGGATTATTGTTTAAAGCGTTTGCAGACATAGATGTTTTTGATATTGAGGTAGATAAAACAAATGTAGATGAGTTTGTTGAAACTGTCAAAGCCATTTCACCAACCTTCGGGGGCATAAATCTTGAAGATATTAAAGCTCCAGAATGTTTTGAGATAGAACGTAGATTAAAAGAAGAGTTAGATATTCCTGTTATGCATGATGATCAACATGGTACAGCAATAATTTCAGGGGCTGCATTGTTGAATGGTTTAGAAATAGTAGGTAAGAATATTCAAAATGTGAATGTAGTAGTTTCTGGAGCTGGAGCATCCGCTATTTCATGTGCAAAACATTATGTAAAATTGGGTGTTGCTAAAGAAAATATAATACTTATTGATTCTAAAGGAATTCTAACAAAAAAGAGAATGGAAAAGGGAGAATTAAATCAATATAAAGAGGAATTTGTTAGAGATATTCCTGAGGGAGATTTAGCAAAAGCTATGATTGGTTCAGATGTCTTTTTGGGCTTATCTAAAGGAGGTTTGGTTAGTAAAGAAATGATATCTACTATGGCAGATAAGCCTTTGATATTTGCTCTTGCTAATCCTGATCCTGAAATACTTCCTACTGAAATTAATGAAGTTCGAAGTGATGCCATAATAGCAACTGGTAGATCTGATTTTCCTAATCAAATAAATAATGTACTAGGATTTCCATATATCTTCAGAGGAGCATTAGATGTTCGAACCAAGGAAATTACCGAAGGAATGAAAATGGCTGCAACTAAGGCTATTGCAAAATTAGCCAAGGAGCCTGTTACTGATGATGTATTATCTGCATATAGTGACGAGAATATTCAATTTGGTCCAGAATATATAATACCAAAACCATTCGATGCAAGAGTCTTGATTTGGGAAGCAAGTGCTGTTGCAGAAGCTGCAGTTAAGGAGGGTGTGGCAAGAGTATCAAAAGAAGAATTTGATATTGATAAATATAGAGAAGAATTGGAGGCAAGATTAGGATTAACTAGATCTATTATGAGGAGAGTAATTAATAAAGCAAAAAACACCAATAAAAAAATTGTATTTTCTGAAGGTGAAGATCCCACGATAATAAAAGCCGCCTCCCAATGTATTAATGAAAAAATATGTCAACCTATACTCTTAGGAAATATAAAAAGAATAGAGGCAGTAAAAGAAGAGATGGGCTTAAATTTCGAATGTGAATGTATAGATGTAAGATATGATGAACGTAGAAGGAGTATTTATGCAGATGAATACCATAGATTAAGAGGTCGTAAAGGAATGACAAGGGAAGATGCTGTTAGACTTCTGAAAATGCCAACCCATTTTGCACCAATGATGGTTCGAAATGGAGATGCTGATGGTTACTTAGGTGGAGTTTCTCATAATTATCCCGATATTGTAAAACCATGTCTGCATATTATCGGATCGGATCCTAGTGTACATAGAATTGTTGGAATGTATATGATGATTGTAAACGGTGAGTTAATGTTTATCGGGGATGCAACAATAAATATTTACCCAGATGCGAGAACCTTGGCTGAAATTGCAATTCAAACAGCAAAGGTAGCCCGTAGATTTGGAGTTAAACCAAAAGTTGCTATGCTATCATTTTCGAATTTTGGAACATCTGAAGAATTGAGAACTGATAGAATAGAAGAGGCAATCGAAATTGTAAGAGATAAAGATCCAGATCTTGTAATTGATGGTCCTATGCAAGCTGACACTGCATTAGTTAATTCAATCCAGGAAGATTATCCATTTATGGCTTTTAGTGGCCCAGCGAATATATTAATCTGTCCCAATTTAACCTCAGCAAATATTGCGTATAAATTACTACAAAGAATTGCAGGTGCTGAAATGACTGGCCCAATTTTAGAAGGTTTGGCAAAACCTGCTCATGTTTTACAGAGAGGAGATAGTGTACGTGATGTGGTACATATGGCTGCAATATGTGCAGTTGACGCTATTAGACATGAGCAAGAAAAGTTATGATATCATATATCTGAATAATAGTCTGTAACTGCATTTTCTAATTCTTTAGCTACTTCATTTTCATTTAATGACTTAGTAACTCCATTACGACGTAAAACTTTGCCTTCGACGAATACATCAAGGCAATTTGCACCCGAATAAATTAAATTTGAAAGTAGACGTCTCCCATTCTTTCCATATGGACGCATTCTAATATCATCTAAATCCCATGTTACCCAATCAATTGAGTCCCTAGTGGCAAGATTCCATGTTTCTTTTGGATTTAAGATCCTAGCATCCCAGTGATCATGCCTTTGAAGTAAACTGGCTATTTTTGCTTCAGCACGTAAATCTAGACTGTTGTTACTGGCAGCACCGTCTGTGCCTAATCGAATATCCACTCCTGCTTCTTTCATTGCAGGATAGGACATTGTTCCTCCACATGCCAATTTTTGATTACTTGTTGGACAGTGTACAGCATGAGCATCATGACTTGCTAATATTCTCATTTCTTTCTTAGTTACCCAACCACAATGAGCGCAGACGGTGCCTTCAGTGAAGTAATCGATTGAATCGAGGTATTCTATTGGGTACATCCCGGTTCTAGCATGACAATCGGCCACTTCTTGACGTGTTTCTGAAGTATGAATACTAAGTTTACAACCTGTTTCTTTTGAGATTTCAGAGGATTTTTGAAGTGTTTCTTCCGAACATGCATAAACTGAATGGTTACCAATACCATACTCTACCCTTTCTGGAGTAGAAGATCCCTCTGAAATTAAATTTTTAACATTATTTAACGCACTTCCTGGCTCTTCGGATGAAGTAAAAGGAAAATCTGTTATAGGGCCACAAATAATAGCCCTAAGTCCTGTGTCTGAAATTACATTCCCAACCACTTCAGGATGGAAGTACATATCACATGCAAAAGTAGTTCCTGTACTTATTAATTCGGCTGCAGCGGCCTTTGAACCTATTTCTATAAATTCTTTTGTAAGTTTTTTTTCTACTGGCCAAATAGATTCTTGTAGCCATTCCTTGAGTGGTAGTCCTTCACCCATAGATCTATTTAGTATCATTGCCATGTGCGTATGCCAATTTTGTAAACTTCTAGTGACTAATCTATTGGAGCCATCTATTGTTTCTATAACATCTTCATCTCCATTACTGATGCTGTAATTACCTTTTTTATCAATTAAGAAATTGCCTCTTTTCATTAATCCGTCGTGATCTAAAAGAGTTGTGTTAATTATACGCCTTAAACCTATATCCACAATTATCACCATTATTTTATTCGTTTTCATACGCATAATGCTTGAAATTTACTAATTATCTTACCTTCATAATTATTCATCCATGCCTTAACTACATCTCCTTTTTTTAATGCACTTACCCCTTTAGGAGTGCCTGTCCATATCAAGTCACCAGGAGAAAGGCCATACCATTCCTTGAGAGTGATTAGGATATCATTAATTGAATGAATCATTAATTGAGTCGATGCTGATTGTTTTAATTCACCGTTTACACTCAAATTTATTTCAACTGGTCTATCATCCCACGATGTCCATGTCCCCAATATTGCAGAATTTCTGAAGCCTTTACCTTCAAGCCATGGCCATCCTTTTTCTTTTGCTAAGAACTGTCTAGTTCTATTAGTTAAATCGTTTCCTATACACATTTTTGTAGGTTCTAAATCATCTCCTAATTTTATTACTAATTCAACCTCGTGATCAACATGTTCATCTTGATGGGGCAAATAAATTACATTGTTACCTTCATCGTCAGATTCTGAATGTGATGTATCTGGCATTAAGAAAAAACGAGGATAATCTGTTACATCTCCTTTGATTTCTTTTGCATGTTCGGAATAGTTTCTAAAAACCGCCCAACCAACTCCCATACCTTAGCCAACAAACATTGCATCATTATACCATCGATGGATGTATAATACGAGAGATTGAAGAATCACCAATACCTGAACTATACTATGAGCGATGGGGCGTACCGTATTTTGGGAGTCTCTTCAGATGCTTCAGATGCTCAAATAAAAAGAAATTACAGGCGTTTAGCACGACAGTATCATCCAGATAGAAATCCTAATGACGAAGCTGCTGAAGAACGTTTTAAATCAATTCAAACTGCATATGAACAAGTAGGATCGACGGAGGCGAGAGCTGAATATGATCAGAAAATAAGAATGCAGGAAATGTTTCAAGGAGGAAGAGGTAATTCATTTTCTGGAGGTTTTGGAGGATTTGATATAGGAGATATATTCTCTCAATTTAGAGGTCACGGACAAAATAATAGGTCGAAGCAAGCTCAAGAGACAAATAGCCAATCAGAAAATATTAAGGGATCGGATATAGAATCTGGATTGGATATTACTTTAGAAGAAGCTATCGAAGGTGCTGAAATTAAATTTAGTCATCGTAGATTTAAGATATGTGAAAAGTGTAATGGAAGTAGTTTTGGAACTTCAAAAAGTTGCTCAACATGTGTAGGAAAGGGAGTAATAACGAAAAAGAGTACAATTACAATAAAAGTTCCACCCAATGCAAAACATGGTCAACTACTGAGACTTAAAAAAATGGGTCATGAACATCCTCAAGGCATACCTGGTGACTTGATAATTTCTCTAAGACTAGATGCAGATGAAGGGAGAAGGTGGGAAGGAGATAGGCTTATTCAAGAGGTTGCAGTTACAATTACTACACTTTTACTAGGTGGGCAAGTAAAAATTCGTACTCCCTTAGGAAAAAGAGTTCAGATAGAAATTCCTGCGGGTACTAAAATAGGAGATAGACGTAGATTAAAAGGACATGGACATGATGGAGGATTGTTAGATATTGAATTTGTTTTATCTGAAATTGATAATATAAACCCTGAACAACGAAAAGCCTTAGAAGACCTGAGAAAGGTTGGCCTTTAATCTCTTAAAAACAACTACTAATAAATAAAAAATCTGTGGTGGTAATATGGGAAATTTCGTAAGAGTTATTGATTTTATTTTTCCCAAGAGAAAGGCTATACATATTTTCATAATATTAGCCTCTGGTTTCATGTTACCTGGATTTATGGCTACACTTACTCCGATTGATATTGAATCATATAATTTAGATTCACCTGAATTAGAAGCTTCAGAAGTTATGAGAGAGGAATTTGCAGGAGCCGGAAATATCTGGGGATTTGGAATATTTGTTAGAGATTCTGAATATTGGAATAATGATGAAAGTGAAGTTGATCAGGTTTCATCTTTTAATGGAGAAAATAATGGTTTAAGTTCTCCTTTAGGAGGAATTTTGAATTTGACAGTATTAAAAGAAATAGATCAAAAACGAAATTTATTGATGCAACATGAAATATCGAAATTCTATCTTCCTTTAGCTTCAGAAATATCAGGTAAACCGATCGAAGGTGTTTTTGATTTGGCGAGTGAGTTTAGGGTTTTCATGGCAGATGAATCACTTCTTACACAACCAAGATTTTCTCCAGATGAATTTATACTTCTTCCTGCTCCCACCAATTGGAGTGATTGTGGAGAACTAGAGTGTTTATCTTTTGATGATGAGAATGTTACTCAAGAACACATAGATCTAGCTGCCCATAGAATGGCTAACAATAGTAAGGGGTCTTTTCTTAGATTCTTATCTATCGATCGTGCTTTTTTGCCAGACAATAGCAGCAATGTAATAGGTCCAATAAATGGAGAATTACAAGAAGACGGGACAATAATTGCTACTTCATGGAGTAATGGAAGATGGAGTGCTTCATCGGCTTGGATGATATTAAACATGGATAGAGACCGTATGCAACAAGAAGGTTGGACGTTTTCTTGGCTAAATGCTAGTTCAGAATTTGGTTATAAAATAGATGGGGTTTCGTTGGTAACAGATCCTATTGAATATACGAATTCAGAATGTAAGAGTCGTTCTGAAAATGGATCTGATTTATGTTCTGTAGAATGGTTATATCTTTCATTAGAAGAAGATTTACGTGAAACAGATAAAATGGTTGTTAGTATTTTACTCGGTGAGGGGCCAAATGTCGAAGTAAATAGAGAATTACTATCTAGTGCTTACTTAATTATTATGATGGTAATAATAGTAGTTTTTTTGCTGTGGTTCAATCTTAGAAGAGTGAGCGATGTAATGATAGTTGGTGTTGGTCTTACTCTTGCTCTTTTATGGATGCAAGGGTTAATCGGATGGAGTATGATATTAGGTAAAAAAATAGGATTTGAGATTATATTCAGATCCCAATTTTCTAATCTTCTTCCCATACTAATTCTAGCTTTAGGAATAGATGACAGTTTACATGCCCTCCATAGATACAAAGAAGAACGAAGAAATGGGAAAAATCTTGAAAAATCTGCTGAAATATCTGTAAAAAAAGTAGGAAAGGCAATACTATTAACCTCAATGACTACAATAGTTGCATTTATGGCTAATTTAACTTCTGGAATAGCCGCATTACGGTCTTTTGGAATTGAAGCAGGATTTGGAGTCGGTGCTGCATTTATTTTAACTGGACTATGGGTTCCTTTAGTTAGACTTGATGTTGATTTATGGCTTCAAAAAAGAAATAAATTGAAAGAAGAGAAATCAGATACATTGCACATGATTCCGAAGGAATGGTTGAGTAACACGACAGTAAAATCCTCAAAATATGCCCCTTTTGTAGCTTTAATAATAATTATAATTTCGGTTATGGCTGCACCATTAGCATTGAATTTAGAAGGAGATTTTCAAATTGATGATTTTCTCGATGATGAATCTGATTTTGCAGTTGGTGTAAATTTAGTTAATGAAAGATTTAGAGATGGTGAGCCTGGCTATATTCTTGTTGAAGGAGATATTGCTAATCCTTTGGTATTGTCAGCCATAGGTGAAATGCGGGAAAATATGAACAATCATGGCGAAGATGATCCAAATCAGATTTCAAGAACTCCAACAGGAGAAGTAGAATTAATTGCATTAGATCAAATTGTCACTTTCATCCAAGCAGCTATGTTTGCTAATTTATTGCCTTTTGAAGAATCTGGATGGGATAGAAGTCTGGAGGATGGAGGAGTAGGTTGTCAGACCACAAATATTCCGCATCCCACAAGAGGTTCGATTAATATTCCAGTAGTTGAAGACCGTGGTTGTTTGAATTTCATTTATGGATTTGTATTAACAAAAGGAGTTCCGGCAGCTGGCGGATATCCTGCTTTACCAGTAACAATAATATCTGAATATATCCATACAGATAGTCAATTAGATACAGAAAAACCTTGGCTAACAACTTCTGGAGAAATGCCAAAATATACCAAAATGAGCATGCGATTTGGTTTATCAAATCCGGAGCAATTTGCATTAATAGAACCGGCTTTAATACAATTACAAAATGATATGTTGCCATTCCAAAATTTATCTCTTAATTCGATTAATGATAGATCATCTGTTGAAAATGGATTTAATAATGAGGAATATCCTGTAACATGGGCTATTCAAACTGGTGACCCTGTAATCAGATTTGTTGCAGCCGATTCTATGCAAGACGAGATGCAGGAAACTCTGTTATTAGGCCTTGTCTTTTGTATGTTCACCTTGTGGTGGGGATTTAGAAATAGTCTTTCATTGAAAGATAGTCTTAATATTATAAAAAATGATTTATTTGATTTTTTGATAAAATCTTGCTCTTCCGCATTAATAGTAGGTTCTGTAATCTATATTCTAGTAGGTTTAGAAGAAGCATTATTTATGGCAATTTTGACTTTGATATTATCATTTTTTTGGGGGCTTGCCGCTTTTGGTATTGCAATAATGACAACTGCACCAATATTTTTGGTAATAATTTGGCTTTATGCAATGATTGAAATCGCCGGCTATGGTCTTAACATGGTTACAGTATCTATTGCTGCCATATCACTAGGTGTTGGTATAGATTATGTAATCCACATAATTGAAAGATATAAAGAAGAAAGAGAAAAAGGAATGGAGGTAGAGCCGGCATTAAAGATAGTAGGAGGTGCATCTGGACTAGCATTGTTTGGGTCTGCGGCCTCAGATATAGCAGGGTTTGCAGTGATTAATCAATCTGATATGGGATTTTTCTCTACCTTTGGCCTTTTTTGTTCAATAATGATAGGTTTATCACTTATTGCTAGTATGATAATTACACCCGCATTCATAGGATTATTTTACCATAAAATAGAGAAATTAAAAATTTAATTCAATACTACAGGAGAAGCATTGATAACATCTTCATTACATTTATCAGAATATTTTTCAAAATTTTCTATAAACATCTTAGAAAGTAAATTTGCAACATTATCGAACTTTTTCTTATCATCCCATGTTTCTCTGGGTTGTAAAATTGATTTCGGAACATCTGGACAGTGTGTAGGGACTGAAAATCCAAATCTTTCATCGGTTATGAAATCTTTTTCATCTATTTGATTATTTAATGCTGCATTCAATAAAGTCCTAGTCCATTTTATTTTTATTCTACTACTTTCCCCATACCCGCCGGCAACCCAACCAGTATTAATTAGCCAACATTTAGCATCATGATTTTTTATTTTCTGTGAAAGTAAATCAGCATAGACACTGGGATGTCTTGGCATAAACGGTTCTCCAAAACAGGTAGAGAATGTTGCTTGAGGTTCTTTAATGCCCATCTCAGTTCCGGCTACTTTAGCAGTATATCCTGATATGAAATGGTAAGCTGCTTGTTCAGGAGTTAACTTAGACAGAGGAGGAAGAATTCCAAATGCGTCACATGTCAAAAAGACAATATTTTTTGGATGACCGGCCATTGAATTCAATGTTCGATTCTTGATATATTCGATAGGGTAAGATCCTCTTGTATTTTGAGTTAATGTTTTGTTATGAAAATCAGGTGTTTTGTCGGCGTTTAAAACAACGTTTTCTAATATTGATCCTGGTATCTTTGTAGTTGCATATATTGCAGGCTCATCTTCTTTATTCAAGTCGATTAATTTAGCATAACAACCTCCTTCGAAATTGAATATACCGTCATCTGACCATCCATGTTCATCGTCCCCAACCAATGCTCTATTAGGATCTGCAGAGAGTGTAGTTTTTCCTGTTCCAGATAGGCCAAAGAAAAGAGCTGATTCATCTGCTGTATTTGCAGAACAGTGCATCGGAAGAAGCCCATCTATCGGCAATAAATGATTCATAATTGTAAATATTGCTTTTTTTATTTCTCCAGCATAATGAGTGCCTCCAATTATTACTAATCCCCTATCTAACGCAAGTATTACGAAGACTTCGGAATTAGTACCGTCGTCTTTGGGGATTGCCTTGAGTTCAGGTGCATGAAGTATGGTATACTTTGGAACATGACAAGATATTTCTTCATCGGTTGGTCGAATAAACATATTATGCATAAAAGAGGCATGCCATGCTTTTTCAGTAACTAATCTAACTGGCATTCTATAATTTAAATCAGCGCCGCAAAATGCATCTTTAATAAACAAATTTTCAGCATTATTAAGATGTTCTTGTATTTTATCTAAAAGAATATCAAATGTATATGCAGTTGTTGGCCGATTGACATCTCCCCACCAAACATCATCAGCTAATCCTGGTTCTTTGACAATAAAACGATCATTAGGAGATCTGCCTGTTCTATTCCCTGTAGTTGCTAATAATACTCCACTAGAAGTGAAAGTCGCCTCTTCTAAATCAATAGATTTTTTATGTAGATATTCCCATCCTTTATTAAAATGTAATTCTCCTTTCGGGTTCAATCCATGAGTAGAAATTGGAGTGAATAATTCATCAGAGGTCTCTGACATTTTTGAACCTCTACGAACCTTTGGACTAGTTCTTCAGTTTCAAGTGTTACGGAAGTGATATTGTTTTAGATTAAAAAAGAATAAGGTTTAGTAATATACAAGGGTTTTATTTATGCCGACCATACTACTCAGAATAAGTAATGGATGAACCAGACCGGGAAGACAGAATCATCCGAGAACGAAAATTTAAAATTGATTTTGATGTTCAATTTGAAGGTATAGATGTTGATCAAGAATTGAAAAAGGATAGTAAAATTATAAATCAAGAAATTGATGAGGCTTTGGGAGATTTTTTTGATCCTTTTCAAGAAATTGATAAAAATACCATAGGAGTAATTCAAACTGATGGAAAAGTAATCAATCCTCCTGAAAGAGATATTGTAACAGAGATTTCAATTGAAGGAGAAAAGGGAGTAAATTGGTCAATAATGGCATCAATGATTTTCATCTACAGTGTTATCAGTATTCAAGTAGGAAATACATTTGAACCAATTATTGCAATAATATTATTAATTTTTTTAGCAGGTTTTGGTTTTACTCTTGGTGAAATATGGATTCCAAGAGAAAAAATGAAAATGCTAGGAGTTACTTGGGTTATTATATCAATGAAAGTCTTGTATGGACTTGCTATTGAGTTTAGAAATTGGAATATTATTAGTGTAGAGGGTTTAGGAATATTATTAATTATTTTAGTCTTTGTGAATTTATATTTATCATACAGACATAATCATGACGCTATAGCCGCCCAATCTACATTGGTTCTACTAGCCATTGGATCTACTACGGGATCTATACTTGGAGAAGAAGGAGTAGCTGGTATGATTTTTATTTCCACTATTATGATACATGGCTTGGCCTTACATAGGAAATCTGGGAATTTAGCCTCCCTTGGCATAGCAGCATCCAATTTTTGGATAGGGATGCATGCTATTACAGATGGTTTTAAAATTGGTGAATTAGTTATTCTTCAACTTAATTCCCCACTTCTATTATTTTTACTTCTAATGTCAATAACTGGCCTTAATGCCTCGATGGCTGCTAAGTTTGCAAAAGAAGAAAATTGGTTTTCTAATGCTTTCAAGATTAGTGGATTGGGAAAACCTGGGCTATGGGGAGTCTCTATTTCACTGGGAATGATAGGAGCATTTCTTTCAATAGCAGCGAATAAAGAAGACTTGGGATATGCACTTGGAATGGTGACTTTTCTTTGCGCGGCTTTTGGAGGATCTTATCTTAAAGTTAGAGGAGTAGAAACTACAAGAATTGTAAAACCAATTATTATTTTTTTACCTTTCTTGATAATTTTATTAATATTTGGAACTGAAATAACAAATAAATTATATTTTGATGAATATGATTTTTTTACTATATTTGGATCTATTTTAACCGGCTTTATTTTACTTAGAGATCAAAATAGTGTAAGTGATAGGGTTTTGTGGATTGGATCAATATTGATTTTGATTATTCTTATCTCATTAGTACCTACTGATTCTTCAGATAGCGGAGGAGATGGAGGAATTTTATTACTCATTTTGCTTTCTTTATTGCATATTGGGACTGCGATTCTAGCGTTAAAGAGAACATCTCCTGCATTAGCAGGAGTAACCGTTCTTTCGCCTTGGTTATGGATAATAATAGAAAAAATAACTGAAGAGATGATTAATACATTGTTCATAGTAAAAAATTCATCAAATTGGAGTAATTCTTTGGAAATAGAAATTTATCCCTTGGGATTTTATCTAGCGGTATCTTTAGTACTTATGGCAATTGTAAATATTAAATTAGGAAAAACTAATGTTAATTTGGCATCTAAATTTCTAGGTTTAACAGAAATATCAGCCACCATCAGGGATTCGGAAATACTTCAATTATGGAGTATTGGTCTTTGGTTACCAATGATTTCAATAATAATTCTTTGTCAACTTGGTGGTTTTAATTCATTGACATTGTTATTTATTATAACATTACTAATTTTGATACATATCATTTCAGAAATAACAAACCATAGGGTTGGAAAAATATATAATTTACTAATGATTATTACAGCATCAATTGGAATATTACAATGGGAACACGGGTTGGATGAGTTTTTCATTATAATAATGCTTATTTCGATTTTACCAATCATATTCAAAGATGTTCATGAACAAATTCACACTGAAATAGGAGTAATGAGTATGCCTCTATTAATATTCATTGGCAGAGGCGATATTAATAACACATTAGATAGTAGTGAAATATTACCAAATTTAGAAATTTCATGGATAGCAATAATTTGTGTTTTTACACTAATAGGAATATATCTAAAGAAAGTAGAGACAATAGAAAAAATTCTTAAATCAACTTTGGCTTCTTTGTTTTTAATAATGAGTTTGATTGGTTTGACCTGGCAGACTACTCCTATTATTCCAAAATATCTTTCAATAATACTCTTTATTTTAGTATCAATATGGTTGGTTGCTAGAGGAGAATTAAGATCTGAATTGAAGACCATTAGCTTAAAGAAACAAAGAATAGAATTAGCAAATATCCATACATCCAAAACCATGAAAAATATCATTATTGAAAATGATAATGTAATCGGAAAATATGATCCTCTTATTGCGTCTTTAAAAGAAAAAAGATTAAAAAACATAGAAATGGGTGAAGCTAAAAATTTGGAACAATTGTATATTTCGGACATAAATCATAGACCAATAATTATCATAATAATGTTAGGAATTGTATTTATATTTGCCAGTATTAATGGATTAATTTTAGGCCCTAATGCATTGATTTTTCTTATGGTTGGATTATTTGCAAGTATACTTGTTGGCATAGCAAGATATAGGGCTAAATCACAAGAAATTGATCTGCTGCATATTTTGGGTATTGAAATTCCAATAGCAATGGCTATTTTTGGAATGGTGATAGTTCATAATATATCCCATATTGGACCCCTAAGCAGTAATACCGAGATGTTTGATATATCTATTTTAGCAGTGATAATTATGTTACTGGTAACAATCTCAATACTATATCAAGATAATTTAATTGATAGAATACCCGTAGCTATTGATTGGTTCATAATTCCTTTAGTTATTAATAGGATTATTGGATCTCTTATGAATGAGTCGTTGCCATTTCCGTTTACAATAAATCCTTTCAATGAAATTGAAGATAAAGATACTTTCTTACAATGGGGATTTCCATGGATTTTAATTGAGTTTTTATTAATTATGACAATAATTTGTGATTTTTGGATAGTTAACAAGAGAAGAGATAGAGTGATAAATAGTTCTAGAAGTAATAGAGGTGTTAGAAATTTAGGTATTGTAATACTTTCTTTTGGCCCTGCTGGGATACTGGCTGCAATTATTACAATAAGACAAGGATTGTTTTCTAAACAAACCACTACCACTGGAATTGGTATCTTAAGCATCATATTAGCGATATATGCATTTGGAGCATGGTCTGATGATATTTTGAAAATTGCTCCCAATCTTACATTAATATTGGGCCTTGTGTTGCTTGCTACATTATCTATGACTAGTAAGTTTAAAAAAGAAAGATGGAGTATGGTTTTAGCTATTGATTCTCATATTTTTATAATAATTGGTTTAATGACAACTGGACTTTTTAATGAAATATATTTTACTGTAATAATGATTTTAGTTTCAACGACAATATGGATAGTCGGAATAATTCAAGTAAGAAAGATTTTGAGAATATGGGGTTTAATAGATCTTATTTTAGTGATTTTATTTAGTTTAATACTTGTAACTGAAATACTAGATCAAATTAATATTCTTATTTGCTTGACTATGGTTGCAATAGAGTTAGGAGTCATTGGTTGGTTAGGAATTTCAAATCAAAAAGAATTATTAAAAGATTAATAAAATATATTTTTTTAACACTTAAAATGCTAACCTTGATGTTAGATGGCTCTTACAACGTATTGTGACGAGGTCGTGGATATCAGATACTCCTGATGAAATTGAACATCCACCCGTCCCTCTTGGGTTGAATAAAATGGCAATCCCTAGGGTAACATTGATACTATCTAGCATAACTCTTATGATGATTATTTTGTGTTCTTTATGGTTAGGTTTATCTGCAAAAAATTTCTTGGATGATTTAGACCCATTTGAATCTACAAACTCAGAAGTTTTGGAATCAGATGGGAGATGGTTATGGGAAATTGATTTATTATTCGATACATGTTCATCCAGAGAAGATAATTGGGAATGGCCCGAAAGTCTAGCAGAGCAAGATGATTTATTTCTTTATCCTGGAGAATTAAGATGTGATTGGGAACATCAAGGAGAGGGTGATCGTGCAAGTGTTGTGATATACAATAGAGGAAATGAAACCTTAGATCTACTACTAACAATTGATGTTAATAATGTTGTATTTGCAGCTACAGGAGAAAATAGTATAATTATAAATAGTTTAGAAAGTAAAGAGAATTTGATTCTCGAAATTGAATTACTAGAGAGTGTCTCTGAACAAGACATTAGCATAGACGTAAAACATGTTGCCGTACCTAATTCGGAAGTAAGATTAGATATACAAGTATTTGCAGGAACTGAACAAAGGGATGTTCATATAAGCGATGGTGATACTGTAGAAGTACAATATACTGTTTGGGATGCGGATACCAATACAGAACTAGATTCAGGGACATGGGCAGAAAATTCAGGTGATCCTTGGGGGTCTATTTATGGCTTCGGATGGTCTTTAATTGGTTTAGATATTGATAATGATCGAGGCGCTTTGATGCCGGGTTTAGATACAGGGACTACTCATATCACATTACTTCCCCCTCCCATCGCATATGGAAATAATGAAGGTCATGAATTGGAAAATGTATGGCTTCGCTTTGAGTTAAAATTAGATAGGGCACCTGTTTCTTAGATTTAATCACGAAAGTAACTTGACTAAGTGCATGTACGGAAGGTCGTGTCTGACCTTACACATGTAGATTTGGTGCCTTCTGAAAAAATCGTTAAAGAAGCAGGAAATATAATAAAATCAAAATCCAATAAAAAGGGTGAGCCAAGTTTTTTTATGAATGATGATATGCGAAAATTATCTACACCTTGGAATATTTCTAACATTAGATCAAGTCAAATTAACCCTAATGATTTGCCAGCAGGAGTAATATTAGATGCTGCAGTTGGTTCTGGGATGCAACTAATTGCTCTAACTAAGGGATTGAGAAGACCTGCATTAGGTATTGAAATTGATAAAGATGTGGCTACATTATGCGCAGCAAATATGCATGTGGCTTCAGATAAAAATGACCTACAGAGAACAATGGATAGGGTATTGATAGGTGATGGGACAAAAGCAGAAGAATCAATGAATGCTTTTTGGAAAAGTTTACGTGATGCTGGCACAAGAGCTCATCCTCCAATTGCGATGTTGCATTTAGATCCTGCAAGACCCAGAGATGCACAGAATCATGATATAGATGAAATGCAACCTCCTCTTAAGGAATTATTAAATTCATGGAATGAATATTTACAAGTCGGTCCAAGAGGACCTGCAATTTTACTTGATTTATCTCCTAGACTGGATGGGCAACAAAGAAATATGGTTAATTCTCTTTTAGAAACTACTTTTCCAGGAGTGCCTAAGACTTGGGAATGGTTGAGTCAGGGGGGCGGAAGAGTAGATAGATTATCTGTATGGGTTGGTTCTATTTCTTCTAAACACAGCCATAGGTGCATTAGAGTAGGAAGAAAAAATATTATGGCTAAGATTGAAGGCTTTCCCGAAGCATCTAAAATTATTAGATTAAATTCTCCACCTCCCTTTAATTCATGGATTAGTGTGGTAGATGCTTCTTTAATTCAGAGTGGATTACAAGAATCTTGGCTAGAAAAAGTGATTACCCCTGGCTGTGGTCATTCTTGGTTAAGAATTGAAGGTAGGCGACCACTTTTGATACATACAGAACCTCTAATAGATAATGAAGAAGTTTCAGAATTCGTAGTTTGTAGTGGTAAAGTAGTGCAACATAGATTAACTGCACCAGAATTAAGAACAGTACAACAAGTATCATCTGCAGCACTTAGGCATGGGATAAATAAGATTACATTAAGATGTAATATTGAACCAGATATTCACCCAAAAATTCAACGAAAATTGGATTCAGAACTAAAAGGAAATGAGGGATCAAAGGGTTTTATGATAGATTTAGAATTAGATAGAGGAGTTGGTAGTCATTCTCTTTACGTTGTTTGTAAAGAGGAATGATGGGCTAAAATAGCTATGATTAATCACCCGTACCTTTCAAATAAGAACGGTAAGTCGCGAAGATGCCCATAGGGCCACTGGAAACAGTGAACACGGGGGAACCGGAATGGCTAAAATTGACGAATCCAAATTAGGAGAAGATTTCTCCTATATATTTAGAATAGCAGAAAGTGACATAGATGGGCTCAGTCCTATATCAATTGGATTGACCTCAATTAAAGGTATTGGGCTCAGAACCTCGCAGCAAATTTGTAGATTATCTGGAATAGATGGTAAAAAACTTGGTGGATTGTTAACATCTGAAGAAAAAGATTCTTTAAGATCTACTATTGATGATTATGCCACTATTTCTCCATGGTGGTTAATGAATAGACAAAGGGATCTAGAAAGTAATGAAGATGCTCATTTAGTCTCACTTGAAGTAAAATTGACTCGTGATGATGATATTGCTAGACTAGCTGGAATGAAGACCTACAGAGGTATGCGTCATAGAAGCGGCCACAAAGTTCGCGGTCAAAGACTTAGAGCCAATGGTAGATCTGGTGCTACTCTCGGAGTTCAAAAGAAAAAATAAGTAGGTGATGATATATGGGTGATCCAAAATTTTCTAGGTCTAAAACACAAACACCAACTCATCCTTGGAGACAAGCAAGGATTGATGAAGAACATGCTCTTAAAGAAAAATACGGGTTAAAAAAAACCGGTGGTATGAAAGAGATTTGGAAAGAGAGAACGAGTTTAAGAAGATACAGAAATCAAGCAATGAAACTGATTGGTAGAGTAGATACTTCTGAAGGTCATTTTGCTAAGGAAAAAAATCAATTAATAACTTCCTTAACTCGAAAGGGCCTTCTTCCCGAAGGTGCAACTGTTGGTGATGTTCTACAAATTGATATCGATCAAATGCTTTCTAGAAGATTGCAATCTGTTGTTTATAGAAGAGGTTTGGCACCGACAATGAGATCTTCTAGACAGTTAATAATGCATGGCCATATTTCAATTGGAGAACAAAAGATGACTGTTCCTGGATATCACATACTAAAAGAAGAAGAAGAATTATTACAATATAATTCAAATTCCCCGTTTATGGATGAAAATTCAATATTCCGTCAAGAATTAGAAAGATTTAGAATTGTAGAGACGGATGATAGAGAAGATGATGAAGTAGTAGAAGTAAGAGAAGCTACTGAAGAATTTGTTGAGAAGATTAAAGTTGATTCAGAAAATGCTCCAACGATTGAAGATACAATACCAAAGGAGGATAAAGAATGAGTCACAAAGCAATCCTACACATATACAGTACATTCAATAATGTATTAATCACAGCTACAGATCTTACAGGATGTGAAACCATATGCAAAGTTTCTGGAGGAATGGTGACCAAAGGTGGTAGCGATTCTGGAGGGCAATTTGCAGCAACTAGAGCTGCAGAAAGAATTGCAGAGATGTTAGCTGAAAAAGATTTTAGTCAAGTAATTGTAAAGTATAGAGGTGCTGGAGGAAATGGATCCACAAATGCTCCTGGTGCTACAGCGGCGATAAGGGCCCTTACAAGAGCAGGAGTTCAAATCACACGTATTGAAGATGTTACGCCAATTCCAACGGATGGCACCAAAAGTAAAGGCGGAAGACGTGGAAGGAGAGTATGAGGCGATAATATGGTTAAAGTGAAAGTTATCAGTGAAGTTGACAATAATATAAAAATTTTATTTACAGGAGCAGATAGATCCCTATTGAGTGCAATCAGAAGAACATTGATGGTTGATACTCCAAAAATGGCCATTGATACAGTTAGATTTGAGTTAGGATTAGTAGAACAAGATGGTGAAATTTGGGAAAGTACCGGGCCAATCCCAGATGAAACAATAGCGCAGAGATTAGCTATGGTACCAATTGTTACTAGACATGATGATTTTTATTTTCAGAATGAATGCCCTACATGTAAAGACCTAGTAGAAAATCAGAGAGGATGTCCGCAATGTTCAGTAATATATGCATGTAAAGCATTTGGAACAAAAGAAGGAAAAATGATAGTGGCTGGAGATATGAAACCAATGGGGGACGATTCATTGAGTATTATTGATGAATTTAAGGAAATTCCAATTACAAAATTATTCAAAGGACAGATGATTGAATTCTTTGCTACTGCAATAATGGGTAGAGGTAGAGATCATGCAAAATGGTCACCAGTGTGTGGAGTTGCATTTACTACAAGAAAAATAGGAGTTATAAAAAATAAATCAAAATCAAAAATTCTATGGGATTTAGATTTAGAAATTACAGCAAAAGATTTCAAAGATGGAAAATTAGAAGATTTTGATAAAGTTGCAACACTTGAAAGAGAGTTGCATCATGTTGGCGAAGGGACAGAAGAAATGAGAGAATTCAAGGATGCAATCGTCATAGAAGAGGTTCCTGAAGAGTTTATATTATCATTTGAGACTGATGGTTCTATGACTCCTAGAGTGGCATTTTCAAAGGCGACACAAGAGCTCGCAGCACGTTTCGATGTAATTTCTCAAGATATTGTATCATCTCTTTAGGAAAGATTTCTTCTGTGAAAGGTTGTAGCAGATACATGACTGTTAAACTCGGAAGAGGTCAGGCTGGCGGTCATATCACATTATTTTTTACAATCTCAGATGAGACTAAAAAAATAGAAGAACAAGGGAGTTTAGGGGCGGGTCTTTGTCTAAAAGACGGTGTTGAAGTTATCGCTAGAGGAGAAGAAGGTAGTTATAATCTAAAAATAAATTACTTAAATGGTGATGGTGATGATGAGCTTTACATAGAAGTAATTAATTTATTACTAAATGATATACCAGAAATAAAAAATTATAGATGGGAATTAAATATTAAATTATCACTACCTCTTTCTCAAGGATTTGGTATGTCAGGGGCTGGAGCATTAGCTGCAGCAAGTTCAATTCAAAGAGCATTAGGCATTTCTCATGAAGAAAGTCGTAGAAGATCATATCTTATTGCACATAGTGTAGAACGCATTAGATCGACAGGATTAGGAGATATAACCGCATTATCAGCAGGAGGAGTAGAGAGAAGGATTATCGCAGGATCACCATACAATGGAATTACACTAGAATCAGGACCTGGAAAAGCTGAAGGATGGTTTCATGAAATACCTATTATTCTAGCCTGGAAATCAGATACAGGAAGACATACCTCAAATTACATAGATAATGTAGAATGGAAAAGAATGATAAATTTTTCTGGTAAAGCGGAAATGTACGTTATTGGTAATGGAGAATGGAATAATACCCGTTGGCCTGATTTAATAAATTCTGCAGAAAAATTTGTTACGAATAGTAAATTGATAATGGATTCCAAAAGAAATGACTTACTTTCTGAGTGCAGCCAGATAATAGAAGAATGTGGATTAGAAGAAGATATTATTCCATTACTTTGTATGCTAGGGCAAAGTATAGCAATAGTACCAAAAAATATACACTTAATTAAAAAAAGTGAAGATAAAATAAGTGATAGATTGCGTAAAAATGGATTTCAAACAATTATTACTAGTCTATCTCCAAATTCATGAATTATTATTATAATTTTTTTCATGAAAATCTGCCAATGGTTTCAAATCCAAAGGACTAGCATCTAGTTGTATTGCACCATTCAAATGTAAACTTTGACAAAAGCCATGACGATATACTATAGCCCCATGACCATATTCATTCACATATCTATCAACTTGCTTCTGAGTTTTCTTTTTAGGAAATTTTAAATCGGCACCGAAAAAATGCTTTGCATCTATCCAAGCACAAGGGATTCCATTTATTCGGACATCATCTAAAAGTAGTAAATCTGGAGTTATTACAGCCCTTCCTTCCGATTTTTTTTGTTCTTTAAGAAGTTCATCTTGACGTCTAAATCTAATACCTATAGATGAAAAATAATCACACAAAACATTTTCAAATATTTCTGCCGCAGATTGTGTTTCGGATTGGTTTACAGAACTAACTTTATCATTTTCTTCAGCCAATTTAAATTCTCCTCTATCTCTTTTATTTAGTTTTTCAGGATTTTTAAGGGTTTCTTTTATTTTATTTTTTGACCAACCCCGTCCGGTCAGAATGGCACGAAAGGTATTAACAGGAGGAGCATCGAACTTTTTTGAAAGAGAGAGAACCCCCTGGCCTGAGTCATATCTACGTTTTAATTCATTAGAACGACCCATTAATCGTCCATGAGAGTAAACACTTTTTTCTTGATTTAAAGCCGATCGTAAAGAAAGTGCCTGTTCAAGAGATATGGAAAGATGTGCTATATTTTTCGCTATTTCTGATACACGCTTTTCGGGTAACCATCCAAATTCGCCAGGCAAACAAACTAATTCACTAACTGATTTCTGCATTGATTTTGGAATACCATTAGTTATCCAATCTAATTCGATTATTTGAGGGGGGGGCTCTATCAAACTGGGTATTCCTTTTGGAAGAGGATTGACGTCAAACCTAGATAATGCTCTTTGAATTGATTCTTTGTCTTTGGAATCTGTTACTTTGAAAGAATTTTGTATTTGTCCATGACGTGCCCGGCTACGTCTTTTTTCGCGATTTTTTTTTGGCTCATTACGGTCATTCAACAGATGTGGGATAGCGGATAAGTCCATGAACCCACCGAGTGAAAATAAAAATCAAATTCAGCTAAGTAAATGAAATACCAGGATCTAATGGAAATGCTACTTTGGCCTTTCCTGCCACATCTTCGCCATTACCAACAGGATATATGAAAATATTTTTCAGATTTAATTCTGCCAATAAAAATTCTTTATTAGATATTAGGAATAGTGATTCATCAAATATAGAATTTATTAATTCTTTATCATCTATTGACCAAGTAAATATTTTGCCTCTTTTCTTCTTATTACCTATGGTCAAATTATTCCAGGTTTGAAAAATATCCCCTCTGAGTTCTTCTTTTAAAAAAAGTGGTGATGATTTCAAATAATTTATTCCTTGCTGCTTGAAGTTAAAACCTTCTCTTTCTAACACTAAAGCTTCTTTGGCTAAGATTTGTTTCCATTCAGGAGAAGTTTGAATAGTCAATGTGGTGATTTCAGAATTAGTATGTCTTTGAGCTAAACCTTTAACATTTCTAGCAGAATCTATAACACTCCTCAAGTAATTTTCATGTGCTAAAATATTATCATCTTGATCATTTAAGATTATTTCAGGCATTATATATGATGCTAAAAATCCTTCTTGATTTAATCTGTGCCAAAATTCTTCAGCCACATGTGGAGTAACTGGTGCTAACATAGGTAACCATCCTTTGATGAATAATTTAGCAATTTGATAATTACTTCCTCCTCTTCGACAATACCATAACCAATCTGAAAGCATTGAAAAATGGCTTAACATAACTCCCTCTCGTATCCTAACGTCTGACATTGATTTTTTCCATGATATTGTATTTTTACGTAATTTGGCTAAAAGCCAATCATCCATTTTACTTGGTAAATTTGGCATATTTAAACCAGAATTAATTGCTTCAATTATTGAATTCATTTGTCTACTGTTGGCCTCTAAAACGGTATCTGACCAATCCATTCCTGCCTCTGGATTTGCTCCGAATAATATGAAGAGTCTTACTGTATCAGCTCCATATATATCTATCATATCGCCTGGGCTAACTGTATTTCCTAATGATTTACTCATTTTTGATGATCGTGAATTTAATTTTTCACTGCAGGTGGGGCATGATTTATCAAAATAATCAATATGATAATCAATATTACACTTAGGACAAAATGGAGTTGGTGAATTTAGCATACCTTGACAAACTAATCTACCAAAAGGCTCTCCGATTGATATCATATCTGAATCACGAAGAATTTTTGTGAAAAAGCGTGCATATAGGAGATGCATGACTGCATGTTCAATACCTCCAATGTACAAATCAATACCTCCATTCATCCAATAATCAACTATTTCTTTATTAAAAGGTGACTTATCATTATTAGAATCACAATACCTCATAAAATACCAAGAAGAGTCATAAAAAGTATCCATTGTATCGGTCTCTCTTTTTGCATCTTCCCCACATACTGGACAAGAGACATTTACAAAATCAGAATGTTGATCTAATGGATTGCCACTTTGATCTTCACTAAATACTATGTCTAAAGGTAATTCAATTGGCAAGGAGGTTTTTGGTACTGGTATAACACCACATGAATTACAATGTATCATAGGGATTGGTGTACCCCAAAATCTCTGTCTTGATAGTAGCCAATCTTTAAGCCTATATTGTATGGAACCTTCTCCAGATTTTTTTTCTATTAATGAATTTATTACTGCATTCTTAGCTTCTTCACCCGATAATCCGTCAAATCCATCAATTGATGAATTTACCATAAAGCCAGTTCCTTCAAATGCAGAGTTTAATATCTCATCGGGATTGGCATTTTCTTTTGCAATTAAAACTCTTTTAATTGGTAGATTATATTTCTTAGCAAAATCATAATCTCGTTGGTCATGTCCAGGAACTGCCATAACTGCTCCAGTACCATATGAGGAAACTACAAAATTTCCAGCATATATAGGAATTTGTTCATTATTTAATGGATTAATTGCATATTTTCCAAGAAATACACCTTTTTTTTCTTTGAGCATATTGATTCGTTCAAATTCAGACATCCTAATGCATTCATCTTTTAGTTCTCTCCATTTTGATTCCCATTCTGTATCTTTACATAGTTCCTCACATAAGTCATGTTCCGGGGAAAGGGTAACAAATGTGGCCCCAAATATAGTATCAGGCCTAGTTGTAAAAACTTTAATTTTTAAGTCACTATTCTTAATTTCAAAATCTATGTGAGCACCATATGATCGCCCAATCCAATTTTTTTGCATTGTTTTTACATTTTCTGGAAATTTTATATTTTCAAGTTCGTCCAGTAATTCATCGGAATAATCTGACATTTTTAGAAACCATTGTGACATATCTTTCTGAATTACTTCTAATCCACACCTCCAGCAACGATTATTCTTCACTTGTTCGTTTGCTAGGACGGTATCACAATCATTACACCAATTGACCGGAGCAGATCTTCTTTCTACCAATCCTCGTTCATTAAACATTAAAAAAATTTCTTGATTCCACTGATAATAATTTACATCAGAAGTTGCTAGTAATCTGTTCCAGTCATAAGAATATCCCATTCTTTCTTGGTCTTTACGAATACTAGCAATATTTCTATGAGTAACATTATGTGGATGGTCATTCTCTTTTTTTGCAGCATTTTCTGCCGGCATACCAAATGAGTCATATCCCATTGGATATAGAACATTTTTACCCATTAGACGTTGAAATCTAGCAATTGAGTCTCCTATTGAGTAGTTACGAACATGTCCCATGTGCATATTTCCAGAAGGATATGGAAACATTTCTAAACAATAAAACTTAGGTTTAGAATTATCTAATTTAGACTCAAAAATTTTAGCTTTTGACCATTCTTTTTGCCAAAATAGTTCAGAATTTTGGACATCATATATCATTAAATCATCCTCAGTTATTTTGTTATCTAGAGATCATAATATCTAATAATTTCTAAAGTGCATAAAAAGAGATAGGATAAACTAGTGTTCATAATCATTCTTATTGAACTTAGCGACATATTGTCTCTGATTTGAAGTATCCCCTTTGAATATACCATCATACCTATCTCCAAAAGACGTCTCGGTATGTTTGATGCTTAGGCGAGGAGAGTTCGATATTGAAGTTAGGAAAGATGGTATAGAAATATGGATTACTCAGATGGGGGATTTTATGAACATGAATACTGCTGTTATCGACAGAGTAAACAAGATAGTTGCCATAATTGATCCATTTGATTCAGAAATATGGTTTAATGAATTAAAAAAAGAAGATTTATGCCCTACACATATACTCTACACACATACTCATCGTGATCATACTTGGGGCTATTCTAAGATGATAGAATTGATACCGGATATTGAAGTTTGGGGGCATGGTGATGCAAACTTCAAAGGCACTGGAAGAGAAGGTTTATTTGGAAAGGTAGATTTTACATCCACTTGGAAAAATTCACCAAATAATTCTGTGGAATGGTCTGAAGGAAAAATAACTCTTCATGTAACTCACTCACCAGGACACGCACCTGGACATGTAACATTCCATGGTCATGGAATATATCATGCTGGAGATTTACTATTTACTGCACACTCTGGAAGAGTAGATTTGCCTGGGAGTGATCCTATGGCTCAATTAGATAGTTTGAAACATGCACGTAAGTTACTATCTTCATTACCTCAAGAATGGCGATTAATACCTGGACATAGGTATGATTGGATAGACGGAACGACTCCTGATTGGGTTACAATTGAAGAAGCTCTTGATAGTAATTTTTCATTGAATGATGATAGCGTTACTTCCTCTTTCGTCTAAGTAATTTTGTGATTATTTTACTTTCTTTCTCTAATTCGATATCTACTTCATCTTCTCTTATTTTCTTTAGCGCATTAATAGGAATCCAATCATCTGGTATTAAACGCCAAGGGGTAACTCTTGCCATAATACCCAATAAAATATGACTTCCTGGAATCATAAATACACGCAAAGGAGGAATAATAGTGCTTAGTGTTGCCAAATCATTTTGAGCTTCTTTTCTGCGAATTTTTGATATTTTTCTTCCTATAGCAATATTTGCAAGAGTTTCTGATGTATCTTTGAAATGTTCCGCAGTAATTTTAGATATATCCCATGCTGTTTCTATAGATTTTTTCCATTTATTAGGATTTTTTGCAATATCATATAGTTCATTTTGTGATTTTTCAGGGAGTCTTCTGTATGTAAAATAGGTCGCAGAAAAGACCCAGGGAATTAATCTAAGAGAGTTCTTAAACCAAATGAATAATTTCTTCATATTATATCACTCAGTTTTATCTTTCTTTTCCCTATTAATGTCTAAGATAGTTGCTGCTTTCTCAACACTTCCAACTGATATTTTTTCTTCTTTTTCCAACGCAGATAAAGCACCTAAAATAATATTATTTGTGTCTATCTCAAAGAATTTTCGTAATGCTTCTCTAGTATCTGAACGACCATAACCATCAGTTCCTAAGACAATGAATTGTCCACCAACCCACCTTTGTATCATTTCAGGTATTGCTGAAATATGATCTGAAACCGCAACAGTTGGGATATTGTCTCCAAAACAGTTTTCTACATATGATTTTTTAATATTTTGAGGGAATAGTACATTATTACGTTGGATATTGAGTCCTTCACGTCTTAATTCTCCATATGATGTTACAGACCATACTTCTGAATCTATATCAAACTTTGATCTTAATAAATCATGGGCTTCCTTAACGTAATCTAAAATTGGTCCAGAACCAAGTAATCGGACTTTGATATTATTATCTCCCTTTGCATCAATTAATTTGTATGCTCCTTTTATTATCCCCTCATCTACGCCTTCCGGTTTAGGAGGTTGTTGTTGATTTTCATTATATAACATAATATAATTAAAAACGTCTAATTCTTGACTCCACATTTCATCAATTCCATTTTTAATAATTGTAGATAATTCGTATGCATATGCTGGATCCCATGCTTTACAAGAAGGTACAGTTGAAGCAATAAGTAGGCTATGTCCATCTTGATGTTGTAATCCTTCTCCATTTAGAGTTGTTCTTCCCGCTGTAGCGCCCATTAAAAATCCTCTAGCTCGAGCATCAGCAGCGCTCCAAATTTGATCTGCAACTCTCTGGAATCCGAACATAGAATAAAATGTATAAAATGGCATAGTAGGGGCATTGGAATGAGAATATGAAGTCGCACTTGCGATCCATGATGCAATAGCATTTGCTTCAGAGATTCCCTCTTCGAGAATTTGACCTGCTTCAGATTCTTTATAATTTAAAAGCATTTTATGATCTACGGGAGTATATTTCTGTCCCTGAGATGAGAAAATTCCAAATTCACTGAATAATGGATCCATACCAAACGTTCTACCTTCATCAGGAATTATTGGAACTACTTTGTTTCCTATGTTTGATTTCATTATTTTTCTCAATAATCTAACAAATGCCATAGTTGTGGATACGCGTTGCCCTGCAGGAGTTCCTTTGTCAAAATCCGAATAAACATCATTATCTGGTAAATCTAAATTTATTTTTGGAGATTTTCTCGAGGGAAGAAAACCGCCTAGTTCATTTCTACAATTGATTAAATAATTATATTCTTCTGAATCTGTATCAAAAAAATAAAATGGGCTATTTTCTAATTCACTATTTTCTATTTCAATACCCAATCTTTCCTTGTAAGCTGATAAGTCTTCCAAGTTCAATTTCTTTTTCTGATGAGTAGAGTTTCTACCTTCAAACGAATCTATTCCCCACCCCTTAACAGTGTGCGCCAATATTACTGCTGGCCCATCCGCTGCCTCTGCTGCTTTGTATGCAGAATATACTTTTAGAGGATCATGTCCTCCTCTTTTCAATCTTAAAATTTCAGAATCAGTTAATGAATTACCTAATTTAATTATTTCTTCATTACCAGAAAAAAATTCTGTACGGAATGCTGAAACCTCTAATGTGCTCATTCTTTGCCAATCACCATCTTTAATTTCTTCCATCCTTTGTAAAATTACTCCCTTATTAGAGGATTCCAGTAATTTATCCCAACCTGAATTCCATAATACTTTAATTACTGTCCAACCTGCTCCTCGATATAGTCCTTCTAACTCTTGAATGATGCTTGAATTCCCTCTTACTGGACCATCTAGTCTCTGTAAATTACAATTAACAATTACTATTAAATTATCTAATTTTTCTCGTCCTGCAACTGCAATAGATGCTATTGACTCGGGTTCATCCATCTCTCCATCTCCTAAAAATGCAAAAACTCTACTCTTTGATGTATCTGCTAGACCTCTCATATGAAGATATTTCCAGAATCTAGCCTGCATTACAGCACTCAATGGCCCTAACCCCATGGATACTGTTGGATATTCCCAAAAATCTTTCATTAATCTTGGATGCGGATATGAAGATAAGCCATCTTTAAATGATTCTTGTCTGAAATTTATTAATTGCTCACGAGATATCCGCCCCTCTAGGTATGCTCTTGCATAAATTCCTGGGCTTGAGTGTCCCTGGATATATAGTGCATCACCAATTCCATTAAATTCTTTACCTCGGAATATATGATTAAAACCAACCTCATAAAGAGTTGAGCTAGATGAATATGAGGATATATGTCCGCCTAATCCATCAATTCTTCTATTTGCATCAGAAACAATTAACGCTGCATTCCATAATATTGAGTTCTGAATCTTTTCTTCTAATATTAAATCTCCTGGATAGGGCATTTGCTGACTAAGGGGGATTGAATTTAGATACGGCGTTCTAGAAGTTTTATGTATTGGTATTGTGAGAAGGTTTGCTTCAATCATCAACTCATGTAAAATCATTCTAGCTCTTTCTGGTCCATGTTCTTGAAAAACTGAGCGCAATGATTCTAGCCATTCATCAGTCTCTTCCTGATCCATATCTGGAAGGTTTTGATGAAAATTAAAATCTGACATAGGTTCACCTTGGTGTTGTCTTTATTACATCGGATTGTCTCTTAGATTTCAAATGTTATATCAAATTACAAAACAAATATCAAATTATATTTATTAAATAACAATGATGAAGAGTTCTTAATCCTGAGATTGTAATTGCTGAATCTCCAGCTATATATCTTTCACCATTCCACTCTTTGACCACTCTCTGAACAGTTCTATGACCAGGTATATTATTTGGATCTACTTTTAATTCAATACATACAGGTCCACCTTCGGCCATCCATTTTAGAACTGATTCTACTGAAAGACGTGCAAAACCATGTTGTTGTTCTGAGCTACGTATCCAATAACCAAGATTCCAGAGTGCTTTACCTGATCTTGTTATTCTATCAAATCCGATTAACCCAATAACAAAATTATCCCAAGGACGAACAATAATCCAGTGATGAAGTAATCCCTTTCTTCCTTTTCTTTCTGTATCATCAATAAAATTATAAATTTGCGTATCGAATGATTTTTCTGTAACTATCCAAGGCATGGCCCAACTAACTTCTGGCCATGTTTCTTCAAATGCTTCAATTAATCCTGGGGCGTATTTAGTAGATGCGGGCCTTAAAACGAGATTATCATTTACTCTAATTGATGAAGTTGTCCTGCGCATCTTAATACAACGCAAGTGTTATTGTTCATCATACCTATGTTAAAATGAAATTATTTAAGGACGGAGTTTTTGTTTAGCTTGTATAACATTGGGGTCGCCTGGTAATGAATTTACAGCAGAATTAATCATCTTATCAACTGCATTCGGCCTACCTATTGTATCTAATAATTTACCGATTGGATATAATAAGTTAGTTTGTTCGCCTAAATGTGGCCCTACCTCATCAATTAATACTGTTGCTTGTGCTATATTTTTATCAATTGCTGCCCTCATTGCTGCAAGTACTTGTTCTTTGAGTTCAGAAAATTGCCATTCTTCTTGTTGAGTCCATGGCCAAAAAGTAATTATTTCATCTGGAGCTGAAAGGGCGATATTTGCATGAGATAAAGGCATAACTGGTGCTGAAGGTAGTTTTGTCGTTTTTTCTTGTTCTATTGGCTTTTCAGTTGAAATTATATCTATTTTGTATTCTTTTGACGGAAGTAATGGAGGGATATGTGTAGGTGCAGAAGGCAGTAGGGTTTCATCTTCAGAATTTTTAATAATTGGGGCATCTATATCTTTTGATTTTATTTTTGGTTCCTTAACTTCAGTTATTGGACTTTCCTCTTCAGTAAAAAATGATTTTTCGTAAATATCGACAACCCCATCACCATCAAAATCTGCAGGTTGTAATATTTCGATTTCATCAATTTCCTCAGAAATATTTTGGGCGTCTGTAATCTGTACATTATCAGGTGTTCCTGAAGTGGGTTGTATAAGTTCAATTATTTCATTATGAGGTTCTTCAAGTTCCTCTATTTCTTCTTTGGGTATCTCAAATTTGGTTGAAAAGGCAGGAGCATCTTCTGGTTTGAGTTGGTAATCCTCTATTTCTTCCTCTTTTGGTGGTAATTCTATACTGTTACTGGCCATTGCGAAATTGGGTTTACTGCTTAATACGACAGATTCTTCTTCAGTGTATTGATTGACATTTACTGTGACATCATCCATCTTAAATGTCGCTTTTGACCAATCTATAACCTCAGTTTCCTTTTCTTCATCAAATTCATTCATTAATTCATTAAATAAGTTATTTGTCTCAGATTCTTCTAAATTGGAGGTTTGCTGATAATTTGGTTTGTTTAATTCATAAGAGCAAGATGAGCAGGTTTCTGACTTTGGACTATTATTATACTGGCATAATGGGCATATATTTTTCTCAGAAGAGTCTTTTTTCCACTTCTTAAACCGATCCCACACCTATCGCCCACCCCTGACAATGTCATCTCGAACAAACTCTGCGTATAATCATCACTGGGTCATGATATATCTTTATCTAGAAATTTTTGAAAGGTCACAGGCATAACATTGAGGTATTCAATGTGCTGGGGGTTAAGGGAAGGGGCATGATGAACGACCACGAATCTCCAATTACAATCAATCCGGGTAGCGGAACTCTAGCTAAAGCAATAGTATCCAATAAAAAAGGGGAAAAGAACATTCCAGAGGGAACAATATTGGCATCTAGAATAGATAGATTGGCTTCTTTTATTTTAGATGTAATTGTAACAACTACTATACTAGTTTTTATCACAAGAGGGAGTGTTCTTTATGTTTGGAATCTTAGTATGTGGTCATCTTATGACTTTCACTATTCTCTTGGTATGACATTTGTATTTTTTACAGCACATTGGCTTTATTGGAGGTTGAGTGGTGTTTATCTTTCTCGGTCTTTTGGTCAGAAAATTTTTGGAATAGCCGTAGTATCTGATGATGGTTCGGAAATGACTAGTAAGATGTGGGATAGAAGAGTATTGCGTAAGTTAATCTATCTCATTCCAATAATTGGATGGTATAATGGAATTTATGATTTAGCAAGAATTTCTCAAAGACACACGCATCAATCAGATATAGATGTAAAAGTTAATACAATTGTGGTAAAGGCTTACTCATTACCTCCTTCATTTCGTAAACATATCAAATAGGTGAATTAGTTGAAATTACTAGTAAACCATGCTTTGTCAGGAAATTGTATAATTTATCCAACAACAACCCAACCGGCATTGGGATGTATATTGGAATCCACGGCACTTGATATTCTTTATAAAATAAAAAATAGAAAAAAGGATTTGCCACTAAGTATAGGAGTTTTAGATATAGAACAGGCAAAAGAAATTGTCGAAGTTCCTGATGATGTTATTGAAATATTGAAATATTTTCCTGAAGGTTCTTTGACTATAATTTTAAAGGCAAAGAAGACACTAGATTTACGTTTAGGAGGAGATTCAGTGGCCATAAGAGTTGTTGGCCACAAAGATGCTAAAAAAATATTAAAGCAAACTGGACCATTGACTGCAACAAGTGCAAATATTAGTGGTATTAAACCTATATTAAATTGTAAAAAGGCTGCAGATAAATTATCTACTGAAAAGTATAAAGTTATCGGCCATAATAGTTACAGTCTACAACAAACTCCCAGTACTTTGATATCTTGGTGGACTGTGTGTGAATCACTTAAGCCGCCAAGCATCGAAGTATTGAGAGAAGGAATAGTTAGTTCAAGAGAGGTTCAAGAATGGTGGAAGAAGTGGATTTTAAGCAATGGAGAGATGCTGGGCACGTAGCACGTAGAACCCTAGAAGGGATTAAGGGGGAGATTGTAGCTGGTAAGACTTGGAATGAAGTAATTGATTCTGCTGAAAGATTCATTCGGAGGCATGGAGGGCAGGCTGCATTTCCAGTTACTATTTCTGTAAATGATATTGCTGCACACTATACAACTAATCACTCTGAAGATATCTTGGAAGGATTGGATAGAGAGATGGTTTTTCAAAACGGTGATCTTGTTAAATTAGATGTTGGAGTCCACATTAAAGGAGCTTTAGCAGATAATGCCATGACATTAGAAGTAGGCAATAATGGTGAACACACTGAACAAATTAAAGCTTCAATGGAAGCAAGAGATGCAGCCATTGAGAAAATGCACCCAGGTACGCCATGGCATGAAATTGGAGCTATAGCTGAACAAGTTACAAAAGATGCGGGTTTTATACCGATCAGAAATCTTTGCGGTCATCAAATGGAAAGATGGAATTTACATGCTGGCTTATCTATACCTATGTACGCATGTGGGCCTAATAATCCTGGTTTTAAAGGAGTTGTTGAAGAAGGTGGAGTATATGCAATAGAGCCTTTCAATACTTCTGGTAAAACAGGAAAAATAGAGAATGTTTCTCCTAAAGGATCATCCAATATCCTAAGAGTTACGGGAGATGTGACGATTCGTAAAGCGCTTAGTAAAGGAAAATTAAAACCTCTCGGGGCTACTATGGCTAGATATATAGAAGAGAGGTACCATACACTACCGTTTGCTGAAAGGTGGGCTTATCCTCTACTAGAGAAACCATTTCCTGAGGAAAGTGAAGAGGCTTTAGTTAGGAAGTGGAATGCATTAATTAAAAAATTGACTGCAATAAGATTCTTAGAAGTTTATCCTGCTTTAAGGGATGTAGATAGAGGAAACGTTGGACAATATGAGCATACAGTTTTGGTGACTGGAGGCGGTCCAGAAATACTAACAGTAGAATAAAAAAAGATTAGAATTTTTCTTAATATTATTAAATCCCAAGTATTTTCACAAAATGATTAATTAATACCTTCTATTATCATTTACCGTACGGGGCCGCAAGGTTCTCGCCGAGTGCATCCCATCCCCTCGCTTTTATCTCTCGCCCTGTACACTTATTCTAACGGTGTGTTAACTTCAGTATTTCCGAAAAAAGTTACAGTGATTATTGAGCCTAATATTAAAAACATCCCAGATGATTGTTGTAATGAAGGATTTTCCTGAAGGAATAAAATTCCCCATGCTATTGTCAAAACAGGTTGAAGAAGAAGTGCGAACGAAGTATGAGCTGCGGGCAAACGAGGAAGTGCATATGTAATGGCTATCCACCCAACTACTTGGCATGAGATTGCTAAAACTATTAGCCATGCATGACTTGGGTATGATAGTTGAAATTCTATAGGCTCAATGTTTAAAGATTGTAAAGGTAAAATACCCAATATAAAAAGTCCTAAAGCGGCACCTGCTGTAGTATCAAATTGAAGATTTTGTGCTGGAGATTTTTCTTTGTTTGAATATCGGTATATTATTAAAAATGAAGAATAGAAAATTGCTGCAAATACTCCTCCTATTACGCCATAAGAAGGATTTTCACCATATGCTTCACTGTCCCATACGCCTGATATTAATACTAAACCAATGATGACAATAGGTAAAACAATCAGAATTGATTTATTTGGTTTTTCACCAAGTAATTTCCAACTTATCAGTGTAACTATAATTACTTGTGAATTCCCAATCATTGTAGCAATACCAGTACCAATATAATCTATAGCAGTATGATATGCAAGAAAGTCTAATGCAAGAAATAGCCCAGCAAGAAATGTTAATTGGCGGGATTTGGAACTTCTTGTATCTAATGATTTGGAAAAATAAACTAATAAAATTAAAATTGGAAGAGCGTATATCATTCTAAAAAATGCTCCTGTAACAGGATTGGTTTCTGTTAATTTGTATATTAGAGGTGCAAATGATAGAATAGCAGACCCGAATAAAGCAACAACCATGTTTTTACGGCCTTCATCGACCAGCATAGAATGCAGCTCACTCTGATTTTGTTTCTGAAATCATTTCGTGTAATTCTCCACTTTGATACATTTCTAAAGCTATATCCGATCCACCTATTAACTCTCCATTGATAAAAATTTGAGGCATTGTTGGAAAATCGGACCATGCGCATACTGACGGTATAGCTCTTGGATCTGTAAGAATATTTACACTAGCAAAAGGCTGTTCTAACTCTTTTAGAACCGAAGCAGCGCGATTGCTAAATCCACACCTTGGCTCTTCAGGTGTACCTTTCATAAAGAGTACTATCTTATTGTTATCAACTATTTCTTGTAATTCATCTGGTGTCCAATTAAAACTCATTCTTTTCACTCCTTTTTCTCCCTTCTGATATGAACTCCAAAGAATTCTACATCGCCTCCGTGGGGGTCGAATGCAGTTTCTCCACTTTTGGAGGCTTGTTCAGGAGTCATACATTTCAAATCTAGAGCATGTACTATATTTTGTTCAATAAAAGATTTGAAATGACTAAGAAGAGGTCTTTGTCTCTGTAATGGTCTGATTCCCTCGTAATCTGAAGAAATAACTCTAACGTGAAAATGATCTCCACTTTTGTGAAGATCAGTGACTGATACATTCGCGTTTGGTACAACTTTGAGAACTTCTTCCGTCACCCACTCTTCTGTAACCATGAACCGTAAGAATGGGTCGTCATTATTGAATACTTGGGGTCTTGAATTAATTATTCAGTGCATCATATATCGATTTCAAATTAGATTTAAGTGAGTTTGTGTTATTTATCAATCCAGAACCTACCACGGCTATATCGATACCCCATTCTGAAACTAATGCGGCATTATGACTTTTTATTCCTCCGTCAATCATCAATTTTGTATGGCGCCCTCCTGTATTAATTTGTTCATCTATATGTTTCCTAAAGATACGTACCTTATTCTCCATTTCAGGCATAAATGATTGGCCTCCTTTACCGGGTACAACTGACATTACAAGAACTAGATCTAAGTCAGCAATGAGTGGTAAAACTTCTGATGCCGAAGTATCAGGATTAAGGACACAACCTACTTGGATACCTTCGCCTTGTAATGTTTTTATAAATTGAGGAAAATCATCAACCGCTTCAATATGAGCAATTATCATATTTACGCCTGCATCAACATACTGATTCCATGTTTCTTCGGCATTTTTTATCATCAAATGGCAATCAATAAAAATATCCGGACCTAACTTTTCTCTAACAGAACGAATGATTGCTGGACCAAAAGTAATAGTTCGATTTATTACCCAATTACCATCCATAACATCCATATGGATCCAATCTATTCCTGCATCTATTGCCTCATCAAGAATTTTTCCAAGATGGCAGAAATCTGCAGTTAGAATACTTGGTGTTATCTGCAAAATATTGGCTCCTGTTGAGATGAAGTGAAAGGTAGATAGTATATGAAATTAATATAAAATACATAATTTTGAGACACATGTTGATAGTATACGAGTTACTCGAAAGGTCTGTAGGTGTGGTAATGGGACAAGTTGTTGAAGTAAATGATGCCGATTTTGATATGGTAACAAAAGGTAATGAATGGGTCTTAGTAGACTTTTGGGCACCTTGGTGTGGACCATGTAAAATGATTGGTCCGATATTAAATCAGATTGCTGGAGAAAGAGATATTACTATAGCTAAAGTAAATACTGATGTTAATTCATTAGCACCTGGTAAATATAATGTCAGAGGAATACCCAACCTAATTTTATTTCATAATGGTGAACCAGTAGAGCAGATCACTGGTGCGATGCCAAAACCAGGAATGGATAATTGGTTAGACAGGCATATGATTTGATTTCCTAGCATCGCGCAATTTCTTCTCTCGTAATTCGTTTGGAGTTCCGGTTTCTCTAAGGAGCCGTGCTCTTAATGCTTCATGAATCCACATACCTTCACTAAGTTCTAACATCAGACCGCGTTCTAGAATTTCTTGGGGGGGCTTACCATCAATATTAGCCGCGGCTGCTAATATCGGCCATGGTACTGGACGACTGGAAACCGCTAGAATTGCTAATAATTCACGATGATCCTCAGGCATGACATTAAGTATTTCTTCGTCCAAGAATCTTAACCAGTCTTCATGTAGAGTTTTACCATAAATTTCGAGTAGTTCAACGGCTAAAGGGTGACCACCTGTTGCTTGATATATTTCCTCTACAGGCGCTTTATTGGATGTACTGAATGATTTTAACCAATCAGAGATTTCTTCCAATGAAAGTCCTGATAAAGCTAATTCTTTAACTCTGTTTCGAGTATGGACATCTCTACGATCATAGAAAGTCAAATTGGTTCTTGATATCATAATTAATCTAATTTGTGTTTCTTCCGCTACTTGTAGAAGCATACCAAAAAAATTATGATTTGAAGAGTCGATGTTATGAACATCATCAAGTATTATAATAATTTCATCAATATTTATTTTTCCGAGTTTTTCTTTATTAGATAAGTGTGCGACTAGCCTACGCCTGTATAAATCGAGATTTAGTCCTACGCCGGGCTTAAATGGTATTGCGTCTAATACGTTATATGGGTCTTCAGATTCTTGATGTGAATGAATTCCTAATCGATGTAGTAAACTAGCAGCAATACCGATGGTAGTATCCCATGGTTGACATGGATAATACATTAATTCAGAATTTGAATTTGAGTTAATTAAATCATTAACCCAAGATGAAACAAGAGTGGTTTTACCACAACCTGCAATACCTGATAAAACTAATAGCGGAGTATTAGATTTATACCAATTGTCTAGATTTAATTTTTCTAATTTACGACCATGTACAGTCCGAATATCAGGAGTTTTTGTATGATATGTAGAATGTGCCCCTGTGAGCATGGTAATAGATCCTGGCTTCTTACTATGCTTTGATCTGACAATATTGCCAAATCTTATGTCTCCAAAATTTAGTACACCTTCATGTTGTGCATGCATTAAAATTTGTAAAAGTGTTAAATTCGCTTCTAAATGAGAAGCGGCTTCGTCTGCTTTGACCTCAAGAAGGGCATTATTTCGATCTCTGAGAATTACTGTTATAGAACGTAATGAAGAAACTCTGGCTATTGCTTCTTTTCTTCCATACTCTGTTAATTGCCAAGTTTTCTGTCTTCTTTCTTCATCTATGATGGCCCGAGTGTGTTCGCTGGCCCATCCATTGTTCATTATTTCTCTCATTGTTCTAGATACATTTGGAGGATGTAAAGCACACACTTCTGCGATCCCTGGTCTAGTTAGTTCATATGTTACTAAATAATGATCTGCTTGGTGGTCTTGTTCCCATAAATGAAGTATTATACGGTCAATTACAGAAATGCTAACTCGTACATCCCCGCTTACCATTGTCCATCCCGAGTCATTAGTAAACATCAAAGATTCGGGGATTTGATTATAATAAAAAAAAGAATATTATGATTATTAGGAATAATTTCATTGTTTTATTTGATTCTATTTCTCAAATAGCCACAACTTATGTGCCGATAACTTGTCGCAATAAACATGACTGCATACGACGAGCTGATGTTAAAAATAAAAGATGTTGATCTTATTGGTCAAATTGGTAGCCTTCTTAGTTGGGATCAAGAAGTTATGATGCCTCCTAAAGCTGCTTTACTAAGAGCAGAACAATTGGCATATCTATCTTCGATTCGGCATGAGAAGATGACTGATTACAAAATTGGATCATTACTAGATGAATTGGAGAAAAATACTAATCTTGATGAGATTCAAATAGGAAATATAAGATTAATTAGAAATTCGTATGATAAAGCTACTAAATTACCTAATGACTTTGTAATTGAATTGGCAAAACATCGTTCTATGTCAATGATAACATGGACGGAAGCACGCGCAAAAGATGATTTTTCTATATTTAGAGATGATTTAGAGAAAATGATCAGTCTAGTTAGAAGAGAAGCAGATTATCTTGGTTACGACGAGGTTCGATACGATGCTTTACTAGATAATTATGAATCAGGACTGACTGTTTCTAAATTAGATCCTTTATTCAAAAGTCTTAGAGAGAATGTTTCACCACTCGTTAAATTAGTAGTTGAAGAGGGAGAGGGCCCCAATATGGACTGGATAAAGAAAAATAAATGGAGTAGAATAGGACAAGAAAATTTAAGTCAGAAAGTTTCAGAAGCAATAGGTTTTGATTTTAGTGCGGGCAGAAGAGATTCTTCTACCCATCCTTTTTGTGGAGGGCCAAATCCAGATGATGTGAGGTGGACTACCAGATATTCAGAGACTGAACCCTTTGGTTCATTATATGGATCCATGCATGAGACCGGACATGGGATATATGAACAGGGAAGGCCTAGGAACTTAGATTTTCAACCCGCTGGAAAAGCCAATGGTTTAGGAATTCACGAAAGTCAAAGCCGATTATGGGAAAATCAGGTAGGTAGATCATTGGCGTTTTGTGAGTGGTCATTACCTCTTTGGAAAGAAAATTTTTCAGAGAATATGATTGAAGTTAGTGCTGAAGATTTATGGAGATCGGTAAACTTGGTACAACCTAGTTTAATAAGAACAGAATCAGATGAAGCTACGTATAATCTCCACATAATGATAAGATATGAGATAGAAAAACAATTAATCAGTGGTGAAATTGAAGTTGATGATTTACCAAAAGTATGGAACCAGATGTATGATCAATTCTTAGGAATTAAAGTACCCAGTGATTCTCTTGGAGTGTTGCAAGATGTACATTGGTCAATGGGAGCTTTTGGATATTTCCCAACATATACTCTTGGAAATTTATACTCTGCTCAACTTCTTTCAGCAGCAAAAAAAGATCTAGGAGATATAAATAACCAGATACGAGATGGAAATTTTTCTCCATTATTAGAATGGATGAGAAATAAAGTTCATTCCAGAGGGAGTATAATTGAGCCTTCAGAATTGATAAAAGAGGCTACTGGATATGTTCCTTCCTCCGATGATTTTGTTCAGTATCTGAAAAATAAAATTAAAGAGCTTTATCAAATTAATATTGATATTAGATGAAGATGTGTCATTATGAATAATTATAAATTATTAGAAATGTCATCATTCACAAGAAATATAAAATCTGAATGTACTCTAGTGGAATTTCATAAAAATTTACTTATTGCTGGTTCACATAACGGTTTACTTATTTGTTGGGATATTCGCACGGGAATAGAAAGATGGAGTAGTAAATATGATGGTCCATGCTCAGGAGCTATAATTGAAAATGGAGAAATTTATCTGGTGGAAGAAGGAAAAATTCACTGTATTGATTTAGAAAGTGGTGAGTCTAAATGGAGTAATGTGGTTGAAGGTTTAAGTGAATTTGTGAAAATATATAATGAGCATATTTTGGTTGGGGCTTCTGTTTATGATTTGCATATTTCAAATTATTCTGAATCTGGAATCTGGATGTTTGATAAAAATGGAAGCTTAATTAAAAAATATGAGTTAGGAAGTAAGCCTTGGTCTTTTGATGTAACCAATAATGGTTTGTATTTAGGGCTCAGTAGGCCATTGTGTGGGTATGCGAGATTAATTGAGGGGAAAGAAATTGAATATTATAAATTAGAAAATAAAAGTCCCATTACAACAGGTATTTCTGATGAAGATACAATTTTTCTGGGACACGGTGATGGCAACGTCAGCATCATAGGCAATGACATTAAAGAATGGAAAAATAAAGATGCGTCTCCAGTTAAAAATTTACAATATATTAAAGGGATATTAATAGGATTGGAAACAGGAAAGATATATTCAGAGAATGATTGGGAAATAGATCTAAAAATGGAATTAGACATAATATCAACTGCGCCATCTAATGATAGTATTGATTACTTGTGGGCTTCTACTTGGAATGGTAAAACGAATATTTTTTCAATAGATAATAACTCAGGAAATATTGAATTTAAAATTGAACATCCGTCAAGAGTTAGAAAAATAATTTGTTTTGATCAATTTGTAGCTCTCGGCGATTCTAAAGGAGAAATATTTCTTATTGAAAATGATGTACTACAAAGACGATTAAAATCAAAACCTGAAGACATAAAAATTGATGAAAAGAGGGCACTGCTAAGAGAACGTCTTAGGGCGCTACGTGGATGAAAAATTTCAGTGGAAATTTACCCTTTTATGGGTGCATTTCCGCTGTACTGCGCCATTGTTTAGGAAAGGTTTAAATGTCGAGCATCGCCCTATGTGCTTTGCTGCTCCGAGGGAGTGGTGTGGAGACGCTTAGGCATATCCGCGGGCCACAAAAACCGAGCCCCAATATTGGGGCAGTAAAATCGTAATCCGAAAGGAAAACGAGGTAAAAGTCAAGATTGCTTGTGGGCAGTTGAGACGGCGATAGAACTGTTGTAGAAATAACCAAACGAAAGAATGGAGAAATAAGCAATAGAGGCTGAGGAAAACATAAACCGAACGTTTAGGCGGGGAAAACACAA
>CEOP01088952.1_pt1 | contig 51273 bp, 39 predicted proteins | sample 361301 | NCBI WGS metagenome assembly CEOP01 (sample SAMEA2619548, study PRJEB7988) | marine metagenome | biome: marine biome (ENVO:00000447); feature: deep chlorophyll maximum layer (ENVO:xxxxxxxx); material: "saline water (ENVO:00002010), including plankton (ENVO:xxxxxxxx)" | depth 55 m
TGACAGGCACCATTGAATTCGTGAGTGAAGAGTATATCACGTTATGTGTGTCAACTAAACCTAATCCTGCAGGCAGTAGACACGCAATGAATAAATGTTGTCTATGTGTCTATCAACATCAATGGGACGATTTAGAGATAGAGGACACACACTTTCAAGATAAAAGAAATTATCATGGTGAAGTAAACTGTCATCCTGGAAATGAGATGCTTCCACATGTGGACGATAGATAAACTGTCACACACCGTTGACCGTGGCGTAAAAAACATGTATAATAATAATATCAACAACACAGAAACATCATGAGCAACATCACAACTGTTACTGAAGCACTCGAATCACTCACTCGTTACACTGTTAAGGAAGTCAATCGCTACATCAAAGAAGACTACCGCACATACAGTGGCAAGACTCTACAACATCAAAAGAATCAACTAAACACTGCTGACTTCACTAAGTTGTTTCAGTATATTGTCAACGATGTAATTGAAACAGGTATTCAAGAGTTGGGTCTAGAAGATTCTAGACGCGAAGAGGTTGCAGGTTATGATTATATTATTCTTGGCACACCTGTTGAGTTTAAATTGATGGGTGGTGAGTCTAAATCATCATTCGCAACAGGTAATAAGACATCACACTTTGGTGGTGCAAAGACTAACATTGTATGGACAATTAAATATACATTCAATGATAATCAGATTGATAACTTTGGCATGGTTGTTATTGATACTGACCTATGTGATTCTAATGTATGGAAGTCAAGCAACGGACGTAAGGATAGTTTCAGCACACTAGAATTGATGAAGGGTGAAGACAAGTGCATCCTACTTCAGTATGGTATTGTGAAGGAAGCAACTAAGAAACTTCACTTCCTACCACTACCTACCAGTGTGTTGTTGGGATAATATACTATTGACAAAACCTGCAGGCACGTGGTATTATTACTATGTGCCTTTTTTGCTGCTTAATGTTTGATATTAATACTACTCATTTAATGAATTGCATCGATGGTATGAATTTCATGGATGCAGAAAGTGTTGACCTATGTGTGACCTCACCACCATATGATGACCTTAGGACATATAATGATTCAAGTAAGTGGGATATTGATGTATTCAAGCAAGTAGCAAAAGCACTCACTCGCGTGTTAAAACAGGGTGGTGTTATTATGTGGAATGTGGGTGATGCTACTGTCAAAGGTGGTGAGACTGGCAGTAGTTTTCGTCAAGCATTATATTTTATGGATGAGTGTGGTTTAAGACTACATGATACAATGATATATGAAAAGACTGGTATCTCGTTTGCAAGTGGTCCACACAGTGTGAGATACTCTCAAGCATTTGAGTATTGTTTTATATTGTCCAAGGGTAAACCCAAGACAGTTAATATCATTATGGATAAAAAGAATAAGTGGGCAGGCATCTCATCATGGGGCAATGCTAAGGCACGTAAGAAGGATGGCACACTGGAAGATGCAGGTAAGAAGAGTAAAGCAACACGTGAATATGGTGCTCGGACTAATATCTGGCGCATTGTAAATAGTGGTGGATTTGGACAATCATCCAAAACATCTTACAAACATCCTGCAACAATGCCCGAAGAATTGGCACGTGGTCATGTTATTACATGGTCTAATCCTGATGATTTAATTATCGACCCATTCATGGGAAGTGGGACCACTGCTCAAGTATGCCTAGAAGAGAAGAGAAACTTTATTGGTTTTGAGATTGATGAAACATATCATCAAATGTGCATGGATAGAATTGCACCATATAAAGATAATCTATTGACACGATTATGTTAAGAAACAAAGCAACAGTAACACCTAAGACCGATGCTGCTCGCAAAACATATGCTACTTACTTAAATAGTAAGTCATTAGTTTATATTGAGCACAAACGCGCTGATAGATGGTTTTTCAGTGCACTTGATAATCCAGAGTTTTGGTTTTGGGTAGATGTGCCCGAAGATGCTAACTGGGAGTATACAGAGGTAACACAATGAGCATGGCAGATGATGCCGAGAGGAAGGCACGTGAAATGCTTGCAAAGTTGCAAGAATATAATAATAAGATATTAGGTGATGACCTCAACGATAGTATAGTTGAGAGAATTAATGCTGCAAAGGAATTACGCGATGAATTGCACAAAGCACGAAACATGCAAAGATTGGCAAGACGGAAACTTATCGATTCTTTCGAGAATAGTGATGCCGAGTGATAATTATACTGTCATCGATGAATACTTTAAACCGTGGATTGTTGACGCGGTGAGTTATTATTATGAGCACTATCCAGTGACATTTACCAACTCATCAAAAGCAACATATGAAGACGGTAGTAGATTCTTTGGCACTATTATTATGGAGCATGAAACATGGAAGGTGCCCCAAGAGTTAAACTCATGGTTTAATCATTTGTTACGTGGTAGCATCATCAATGACATATTAAAAGATAAAGTATCACAATGTGATAGGATTCTAGTCAATGGTCAGGTGAGTGGATTGAAGGGAGTTAATCACACTGACCACGATGCACCAAATGAGAAAACAACTGTCATTTATATGGCACATGGTAACAGTGGATCCACATGGGTAGGTGATGAAGAAATACCATTTAAAGAGGGTAGAATTGTAATGTTTGACTCTCATAAAATCCATAGAGGTGATGCACCTAACAATGGATATAGAGTTAGTTTAGGATGTGTATTCTCATGAGAGTTATTGATGACTATTTTCCTACATGGATGGTGAAGCAAGTATCAACTGAATTGGAGTTTATGCCTGTTAGGTATAACAACTCACCATATGGTGATTTTAGTAAGGCAAGATTCTTTGGTAGCATGTTAATGGAAAATAATCAGTTTATTGATATTAAACCGTGGTCATTTGTGGACCACTTCAATAATTGTGTGTTTAATGATATCCTACCCAATAGTTTAGGGCATTGCCATCGATTGCTACTCAATGCTCAGTTACCTGAGCAACATGGTGTTTATCATACTGATGCAGATAGTGATAATTATATGTCAATCATCTACATGGGACACGGTAACAGTGGAGCAACAGAATTCGAGGATGGTGAAGTTATAGACTGGAAACTAGGTAGGATGGTGATATTTCAATCAAACATATCGCACCGAGGATGTGCACCTATTGATGGATGGAGGGTGAGTTTAGGAGGAGTATATCCAACCAGTTGAGAAACTGTCACACTGTGACCCCACTCGCCCATAATATCATGTATATTAAAAGAGTGGAAGGCAAGAGTGAGCGACCCCAGAGGAAAATGCTCTTTAATCCGAATCTCTTCCACTCACCCATTCGACCTGATTTCATGCAACTCACAGCACAAAACGGAAACATGATTGTTGACTTCTATCCAGTCAAGTTTGCTAGTGGTGAAATCCACAACCGTCTAGTCCTCAAAGTTGTTACATTCATGGGACAATCTCAGTCAAAGCGATACATCAATAAGAAGGATGTCCAGTCTGAAGTTGACTCACGTGTGTTTAACTATGATTATCAGGTAACTGCATTCAATACGGATGCACAATTATTCAATAGTGCACTTGCTTGCGCTTGTTAATTCTCTTTTACTCTCATGCCAGATTCAATCGATTTCCTCACTGATGTATATGCAGATTGGTGCTCACGTAACAATCTAGAATTAAAGTCAGCAGACGATGCTCTTTATGAAAATACATTTAAACCATATTTAAATGATATTCAAGTAAAGTGGTTAAACGGATTTATCTCAGCATGGGATGTATGTAATCAAAACGATTTAGCGTAATGAAACACTACAAAACACAACAATCAATGAGAATCATTGACGCAACACCGTGTCAAGTGACTACGGTAAATGGATTTGATAGAGAGCAAATCAATCAACGTTTATCTATCCTATCAAAGAGAATTGCTAAACTACAATCAAAGTTTAGTCAATTTTGTGAAATGCGTGATGCTATTGACATCGAAGATTCTAACTTTGATGACTATCTTGAAGCGGATGCATTTGACGAATTAACACAACAATGGCACGAAGATGACCTACTCGGAATTACTAATTAAACTGTTACAACTCAATGCAGAGCAACTACGAAGTGAAGTAACTATCACTGATATAGGTAACGACAAACAACACAAATTGCACGAATTCGTTTATGATGACTATGTGCAACCAATACTAACATATTAATATGATTATAATTACATTGTTGGTGATATTAGTCATCATATACTTAATTTTACGTTTCTACAATCCACACAACTAACATGGACAATTTTGACTATTACAATTCACAATCAGAAGGTAAGGATGTCAGACCAGTTGACAAACCGTCCACTAATGCACCAAAAAAGCAAAAAGAGTTGTATGATGAAATTGTTGAATACTACAAACAGAATCCTTTCGACAGATGAGCATTCTATTAAATGAAGACGATGAAAATCTAGTCTCATTAACTACAGAAGAATCCATTATGTTATGGGAAATTGTTAACTCTATTGCTGACGATGTGCCACCGCACATTGAAGAAGCAATTTTTGATTCACTCTTCGGTAAACTCACAGAATTATGACACCTGACACTTTCAACTTCACTGGCGATGGTGTTACCATCCTCGGATTTATTGGAGTGGTATCAACTGCAATTATTCTAGTCACTGCATTCAAACGTTTTTACAATTCACCCCTCAATCGTTAATTATGTCTCACTCAGCAAACACAGAAATCTTAGAAAATCTATTTGAAGAAGCACTTGCTAATTCATATGCTAAGAATCATCATTTACTCTTCAGTAAGGAAGAAATTGAAGAATGTGCGGCAAAAGTTGCACAATCCAAATTTGATGCTATGTGTCAATGAGTGAAATTAGTTTACCTAATCCCTATCGACCACCACAGGACCAAAACCCACAACCCAAGGTGCCACCTAAGAAAGTGGCACACTAGCACCCCACAGGGTGCTTTTTTGATGTATATTAATAATATCGACATCACACCTATGGCAATCAATCTCCGTCCACACCAAAAAAGAGCACTTGACTCAATGACGGAGCAGAATCATGGTCAGGTTATTGTCCCCACTGGTGGTGGCAAAACTTTCATCATGATTCAAGATTGTTTACGTCAATTTAAGGCATCAACATCACAAACAATCGTAGTTGTTGCCCCTCGTATTTTACTTGCTAATCAACTCAGCGAAGAGTTTATGAGTCAAGTATCAAATACATGGACACATGTTATGCATGTGCACAGTGGTGAAACACATCATTTTTCATCCACTAAAATCGATAAAATCACTCTATTCGCTAACACTTGCCGTGCTGCTGCTGAGAGTGTGATTATCTTCACCACATATCACTCACTTCACAAAGTTGTTGATAGTGGTATTCCCATTAATACAATCTATTTTGATGAAGCACACAACAGTTGCACAAAGTCATTTTTTAACCCAGTTGCTGCTATGTCTATTATCAGCGACCGTAAGTATTTCTTCACTGCAACACCTAGGGTCAGCAATAAGCATGACCGTGGTATGAATAACCGTGTTGTTTATGGTCCAACACTTGAGTCAGTCCCTGCACCCGAGTTAATCAACAATGGAAGCATCATCCCGCCCACCATTGTCCCATTCACAACAAATCACACAGTTGATAAGAAGAATCCTCACATTGTGCATAGTAACACAGTGAGTGACATTATCGACAATCTAGACGAAACTGATGCCGCTAAGGTGTTGGTTGCTGTCCCATCTTCTCGCGTCCTATCTAACATTCTCGGACACACTGACATGCTCAGTGAGTTGGCAGAGCGTGGTTATGACGTATTACATGTAACAAGTAAATTTGGTGCATATGTCAACAAAACAAAAGTTAATCGTGAAAAATTCTTTGAAACTCTCACCGCGTGGGGCAAAGACGAAACTAAAAAGTTTGTGGTCTTTCATTACAGCATCCTATCAGAAGGCATCAATGTGCCTGGTCTCACTCACACGATTTTGCTGCGAAATCTTAACATCGTCGAAATGGCGCAAACTATCGGACGTGTTATTAGACTTGACAAACGCGATTCCCAAGGAATTGCGAGCGGTAGTATTACTGCTGGCGCTCTTAGTTTGTATCACAAACCCACTGGTTACGTTACTGTGCCTGTCCATTCAAATCATGGTGCCGCCATTGTTAAAAGACTGCAAAGAGTAGTCGATGAAATCTTTATTAAAGGTATCCCCGCGACTGCTATTGTGTCATGACCCCGTGTGCCAGTAATCAAACTGGCACCAATGCGCACACGTGGCGCATTTTTCCGTTATAATAAGAGTATCAAACAAACACACCTCAGAAACATGCGCAAGATTGAAACCCAAATGAATCAAGCAATCCGCAACCGTCGTAACTGGAGCGGAAGCAATACTTCAGTTGTTATTGATGATAACAATGAAGCACGTGTTTATCTGCATGGCAATCACATCGCAACAATCAATAATGATGTGATTCAACTCTTTGATGGTGGTTGGCAGAGCAACACCACTAAATCACGTTTGAATGCAATTTGTTATGAATTCGCATACACATGTGGTGTATTTCAAAAGAATTGGGAGTGGTTTCTCTCATCTAAGAATGGAGTTACCCATCCATTTGTAAGCGGTATGGTTATCGCTTAATTGCCCTTATTCTCTCATTTATTACTCTTTTATTATGACTCAATTTCTTTACACAATCGAAACACCAAACTCATTCACTGGTGATGTATATACATCCGACCTAGAAACAGCAGAAAATTCTTGCATCGATTGGGGACAGGATTATGGTTATTCATGTGTAAGGAATAACGTCACTGGCGAAATAGTATTTGATTATGGTGATATTTTTGATATGGTTGCTCAGGGCATTGTTTGATGAAAATCATCTTAATTCTCATCCTAGGAGTTGTTATCTACAACTCAAACGATGCTAGGCATTTCATCGCTGACCAACTTCAAAACTCATCAAATCTAATCCGTCCTAATTCAACTTTTTGCAATGACCAAATTTGTATCCGCTAAACCAAGAAAACAACCTGATGCCGATGGTGTTATTAGGTATAATGTGCGAGGTGACTTGTTTCCCGAAGCATTTTATGATATGATAATGAATATAGATAAAGACGAAATCCCATTCCCGATGTGTAATTATGACGAATCTAAGTGATTCCCTAGAGGACAAAATCCAATCCGAAACATATGGATTTTTTCCCATTCCCATCACTAGGTATCAATGCCCTAATCATGATGACCTAAAAAAGACAATCCTTAAATGGATGGCGGAAGAAAGTTTCCTGGAAACTCATGGACGCGAAGCAATCTCACATAACGTGAAACAAGTTGGTCCAACTAACAAATTGCTTTTAGATTGTCCAGAGATTGAAGACGCGCTTAATCTTGCAATCTCTAAACATAATCAACATGCATTTAACTACAAACCGAATCTAGTTATCAATGAGAGTTATGTTGAATTGCATGGTGAAGGGGCAATCTATGCACCTCACGAGCATTCAAATTGTGTGTATAGTCTCACCTATTTGATTAACTACAATCATGAGCAACACAGTTTTATTAAATGGCGCAAAAACGTCGCATCAAATCATTATCCCATCCTACAAATTGAATCGACCGATGTAACAGCATTTAATCTTACTGAAGCAACATTCTCAATGAATGAAGGGGATATTATCATCTATCCCGCAAACCTTACTCATGGTTACGACTCAAACCCAAATCCTGAGCGTATTACCCTAACTGCAAACATTACTATTTCAAAATGAATCTCCCGCAACAATACGCGCAACTCATGAATGCATACGACGAAGGCATTCTTCCACCTGACTCACAAATTGAAATGGCACAGTTCTTGATTGATACAGGACTCAATGAAGACCTACGTCAATATCAACAACTATGCGACTATTTTATTGCCGAAGGTATGTGTTATGATGTTGTATGTGACAGTGAAATAAGTGGCACAGACTGACTACCGTGGCGTGTTTTTTACACTATAATAATAGTATAAGAAACAAACAAACAAAAATGACTCAAACAATCTCAAATCCAACAATCGAAGCATTAGTTCCAACATGGACAGAAAAGTATTGTGAAGCATTAACACAAAACTACAAAATGTATCACATCGATTCAATGGAGAGAATGGCATCTAGAGAAGGGTCATCAATCTATGCAAATGAGCAACTTGAAGCAATCGCTAACGGCGAAGCAAAGTTGATGAAATTTAGAGCAAACGAAGGTAAGAAGTATTTCAAGATTATTCAACAGGAAGCAAGAAACGAAGAAGGTGTATATAAAGACCAGTCAGTTGTTGCTTTCATCGATAAGAAAACTGGACAAATCTACAAACCAGCAGGTTGGGCAAAACCTGCAAAGCATGTGAGATTTGACATGAGAATTATTAATCAACGTGAATATGTCCATAACGCTAAAAACGTAGACTGGGCAGGTGGTCATCTCTACATGAGGTAAACCACTTCACAAACTGGCACATACTAACAACAATTCGCCCAAATCTTCCCTTATAATAATAGTAACAACACCAAAGAAACATGATTTCAAACTTCTCTCAATTCCTTGACTACTGTGAATCATTCTACTTACCTAGTCACGAAGATGTCCTTTATCCAATATTAGACTTAACTAGAGAAGAGTTAGCACTTGCAACTTTAACACTTTTAGACAAATGTGCGCAAGATGAAAACATCACATGGGGCGATGGTGATTCATTAGATAGAGAGAGAGTCAGGGACATCGTTTTTGATATCCGCGAAGAGAAATGGCAAGCAAGTTTAAACCAATTAACAGAGGATGCAGAGAAGGCATTAAGAGAAGAGTTTTCCACAGTTTCCGTGTAATCTGTGGATAAATAAAATGGTTAAATAAATATACTTCTGAGAATTATATCGACGAAGTATTTGTTACCTTAGAGCGTAGCATAACGACATTTTTTTGTCAACATATGACAGGACACTCACACAACTAGCACAGGACCATTGACAAAATGCCCCAAATCGCTTACAATTAAAGAGTAGTTAATCAGGAGCACATTGCAGTAATCATTCACAATGGGAAGGACTTACAAACGTAACGACTTGCACAATTCTAGGAGACCCAAATCTATCAGAGAGAAAAGACAATTCAACGGAAAGTTTAAGGACAATTCTGAAGACTATCATCAAGAGTTTTCCACAGACTACCCCAAACGAAACCAACCCCACGATTACACAAATGAATGACTATGATAACACCTCTCCAGGTGTATTAAGCGAAGACTGGATTGACAGTCTACTGGTAGAAGATGAAGAGAACCATATTGAGAATTTCGATGACACCATTAACGACACACTCAAATGACACAGCAAGCAACTCTCGACACATCCCCACCTGTTAACATCAAACTATGGGAGAAATCACGTAAACACTTTTGGGCATTTGATTATCCCGACTGTAGTAAGAATGGACCATTTAAATCACAGCAGCAAGCACTCAACGATGCAAGGCAGTACTGTGGTGTCTAATTAACAGTATGGGGCAGTCATTTGGTTGCCCCGTTGTTGTATATTAAAAACGTATACTTCCCTAACCTACAAAAGTATCACAGCGACTTCGATATATTATTCAAATGAAACTGCGGGTCCCCCCTACTGAAAAAAATTTCCCAGATATAAAAACACCTCCCAAGGTCGAGCGTATGTGGTGGGACCAAATAGTATACATTACGATAAGTCTCGCTGAGTCCCTCAGAATACTCCTATTACATCTAATACGACATGAATCAACGCGAAAAGACTCTCATCGCCCTTAGAGAGCGTTACAAGCACCTCTTAGGTGACGTATGGACAGGCAACCGAATGTTTGGATGTTATGAGATTATACGCAAATACTATCGAGAAGAGTATGGCAGGGAGTTAGCAGACTTCAATGCACGTAAGGTGTATTCTTTCACAAAGGAAGCGATTGACGAGGAAGGAGGAGTATGGGTATATCGGAAGGACTGGGGAGGAGATGTAGACTTCAGTGATTTAGAGCAAGATGACATCCTGTTGTTTAGACTGTATGTCACACCGTTGGGTGGAGGTTATTCGGCACCGAAGGGTAGAGCACCTAATCATGGTGGAGTTTATCTTGGCAATGGATATATGTTGCACCATCCTTATAATGGTTTGTCAGATATTGATGACTTGTATGACCCTGCTTTTCACATCTATCAAACTGCTTGTGTAGGTGCAATTCGTGGTAGTGATATATAAGGCATAAAGACATTGGAAAGGTATGAAGAGATACATCCTAGAAGTAGAGGTTGACGAGCATGGAGAATGTTTCATCACACTCCCTGATGAAATGCTTGACGAGACTGGTTGGGATGTGGGCACGACATTAGAGTGGGAAGAAGAGACAGACGGAAGTATTGTCCTTCATGAAATCAACGAATAGTCATTTACTGAAAAAAATCGCGATGGAAGAAAAAAACGGCGTCCCTGAATTTAAGAGTGAATCTGAAATGGTTGCATGGTCTCTCCAGCAACTCAGTGAAGGATTAAAGAATCTAGCGGGAAGGATTACCAACCTAGAGGTAGCGTTTAGTAGGATGCCTCCACCTGGTGCTGATATGGTGAAGTATAAGATTCCTGACCAAGATGAGTATAGTAATCTCAAGCAACTCTTTGACGACCTGTATGAGCGACTAAATAAGCTTGAGAAGTTAAAGTAATGTAATGGCGGCGTTTATCGAGGAGACAGGTCGAAGTTTCCCCAACCCTATTAGTGGGGCGGCGTATGACAAACCATTTAAAAGACCCTCCTCTGGTAAGTATCGGACTCACAGTAAGTATCCCGACCCTGGCACGAGTAGAGACTATGTAATCACGTTTGATGGTCAAGGACCAGGTAGTAGACCGCTTGGCACTGACGTGGTGCATTATATTGGACAAGAGAGAACTGCTAATTGTGCTCCTGGCACATGTGATAAAGTCCGTACGGCAATCTATAGATTCTATAGACCGAATAAGGTAGACCATAACTATAGTAATGAACCTGAGTTACAGAAAGAAGACGCAGGTGTAGATAATGAGAATTGGGAATATGTGCTAGATGGATATAATAAAGAACCACGTAAGGGTGTGCCTGTATTCTTCGGAATGCATAAACAGGTAACTGGTAGCGTACCCCTTAACAAGTATTATTCTTATTGGCCTGATAATACACAACTGACTACAGGCAATAACACACCTACACTACGTGGGTCTACTAGCGGCGTGGGTAATGGTCAAAACTTATATAAGTTTATTAAGGTCCTCTGCTATATCTTTGAGACAGAGAGTGCAGCATCGGCGTATCAAGAGGGTGGCAATAGTCAAGACCCTATCGTGCCTCTGTATCACTACAGTTATCTAAAAGGTAGTGGTGACCGTGGAAATAAGATAGATGACTTCTATACTATTGACCCCTACAATGAAATCAACATCACTGGGGGTCCTATTGCCTCTAGATACGATGGAAACGACGACTGGGAATATCAGGGTATCATAGGGTATGTCTTTACTAAGACATCTCCACAAGCACCTGTTGAGAGTTATATTGACGGTAGTAAGATTGGACCCACTGGACAGTGTATTGATAGGTCTGGTTGGTATGCTTACGATGATAATAATTTTGGTAGCGGTAGATACGCTAGTAACAGTAGAAGCTACTCTTATGACAATTATAGACAGTTTGACCCCGCCAGTTATGGTTTATTCAATGGACCTAATCCTGGCACACCTGGTGTTAGTGGTTGGGGTAACGGCACAGACGGTGTACAGATTCTAGACGCTGATGCAAACTTTGAATGGTTTTATGGACTGAGTGGTGCTGTAAAGGCAAGTGTGCCAAGGTATCTCGGGTTTGAGGACTCCTATGATACACAGTTCATGTATTACTTGTATGATACGACCTACCCTTGGAATGGTCCTGTCTTCTCTTGTCAGTATACATTGAATGATGTGCCTTGCTGTCCTAACGGCACCGACGAGGATGGCGACCCCACCTGCTCTCCCAACCTGTCTTACCACTCTCATTTCTATGAGATTAAGGAAAGTATGTGGAATACTACAGAGACTACCATCAAAATTAACGATGGACAGGAGGATGCCAACGCTTGCTTCTATGAAGTTGACACAAATCAACAAAGAATACTGTTTAGATACACTAATAATGACGGCACACGCTTTGAAAAGGGTCAAGCACTTAACGGTTGGGACATTAATGCGGCATATTACTTCGGTGATGAGCTAAAATGTGGTCTTCTTGAGTTGGTTGGTGACGGAAATGACTTCACAGCAGGTGGAAGTATCACTTCTGAGACGGGTGCGACGGCAGTTGTGCTTGCTGGAAGAGGTATTCCTAACAAAGCTGCCTTCTGTGGAGTGTATGAATTCCAAAAACGTATCAGTTTTTACAAGGTAGAGATAGATCCACGCTCACTTATCCCTCATCGCACACTAGACCAGGCAGTACTGAAAGCAAAAATCAATAAGAAGGGGGAAGTTGCGTCTATTGATATTGTAAATGCAGGCACAGGATACAAGAATCCGCTCATTAAAGTGATTAACCCACGTATATTAGAGGACTTTTCCGCTAATGATACGTCAAAGCACGTCAAGAAACACCAAGTTAAGCAGAATCCCGACTGGCAACAGTCAATTCCTACCCCTGATGCGTCAGATAGTATGATGAGTCACGTAGAAAACAACTACGGATTCTTCGATATCAGGCATAAAGGTAAGAAAGGCATGTCTAAAAACAACGATAAGCAGATATACCGCGAAGCAGAAATCGAAATTACAAAGCTTAGTAAGACAGGTAGCATTAAAGCGATAAGAATTATTGACCCTGGCTCAGGATATAACCAATCTGACCAACCAGAGGTCACTGTTGTAGACCCAGAATACTTTGAATTCAAGTCTCCAGCGATTGATAACACTAAAAAACTGTTTAGTAGGGACAATAAAAACATCAAAGCGAAGGATTATAGGTTTGATGAGATGGGAATTGACATCGCAAGCGCATTTCTCAACACAGAAATCCCCGATTTGCAGGACCAAGACGAAGGAACTAACCAATCTTTCATAAATCAAAGCTTTGGAGTCATTACTCAGGGTCTAGAAGTGCAAATTCCTGACTCTTATATCCGTATTGCGGAAGAAAGTAAGACTGATACCACTAAACACTGCTTTAATCTACCCACTAAGTGTATTAATATCGATGCAAGGGGGAATATCGCCGCAGCATTACCTGGTGATGATGAATTTTCACTCGTTACACAGGTAAATGAGGGTGTTGCAGAGTTTAGTAAGACTGTAATGCCGTATGCATATAGCGCAGTGACGCAAGTTGACCAGTTTAACAGTAACATTTCACACGTTTATGGTGCATTTGGCAAGGAAAACTGTATTACTACGGGTCAACCTAAGCTTTATAACATCTCTAGGTGGTTTGATATGCCGTGTCCTTACCTAGATGCGTCAACTCGTAACGAAAATTTGCCTAATGTAACGAAAAAAGCGCGTAAAGGTGAGAAATTACTCGACAATGACGACAAAGCATTCGGTTGGTTGCCGTATAAGTACTGCGCAAGCGACCAAAGTGAGGCAGCATTCACCGTTTCTCTAGAAATTAAGGGCAAAACTACGGGAAGTCAGGGTGATGACTTCATGAGATTCCTCAGAGGCATGCAGAAACCCGAATTAGCACGCTCTAGAAAGGTAAAACCACTCGGACAAGGCAATAATGACACCCGTGTATGGGATTGTAATGACGGACAGGTTGCAGGTAGGTGCTATCGAGACCCTAATGACGACGATGAAATCATCTTTATCCCCATTGGTGGTGATGAAAACACATATGACTACAACACAACAGGTGGATTGAGTGAAGTTGACCAGTTGAGACTGTGGATGGGTGACAATGTAGGACCTGGTGGTGTGGTATCAGGTAGTGGATACTGGACCTGGTCAACATCAACTACGGACGCTGATGGAAATACTACAACTACTAACAATCAGTCCGCTGCTGTCCCCTACAACTACCTAGATGTGGACTGCCCTAGTGGTAATAACTATCCTAAGCATGAATGTTGGGATACTTATGCTAATTCTAGTGGTCCACTGAATGTTTATTGTGGATATGATAGTAATGGCAATGGTATAGCAGGAGAAAGGTGGTGGGAAATCACAGGACCCAATGGTGTAGTTAACCCATGGTGTAATAGTTGTCCTCCTCCAACATCATATACTGGATACACCTTCTTTGGATTTGGTCAATCACTCGGTATTGCGTGTGCGCTGACCTTTGTTAACGATTGCGCGATTGCAATTCAACCTGAGCGTATCGATAGAGGCACCCTTACAATGCGGATGGGTCCGTATGATGGTAAGATGAAAGTAAGAAATTGGTTGACTGGTAGTACAATTGCGCTAGGTCGCGCATTGCGTAACACTGGTAACCCATTCTTCGATGAATGTAGTGAGGAATTAATCGTGGGTCGTCCATATCAAGTTGGACAACAAATTAATGAGGGCGTTTAATGGCATTTGGATTTCTAAAACCTGTAACATCTCTTAATGGTTTGCCTGATAGTGGACATGGTTTATGTCTACCATCTACTATTCACTCTGTACAGTCATGTGGCTCAGCGCCAATCCCTTACTCAATCGTAATTAAGAATTTTACTTGCTGGTGGCCTCCTACTCCTCTGGTGCCTACCTTTCCAATTACGCTAGATAGAGCAATGGTGCAAGTGAATAGGATTCCCGTAATGGTTTTCGGGGATACCTTTACACCACACATATCAACGTGCACAAATATCGTGATACATATCTGCCCTTGTGGTAAAAGTATGTGCGCTATCCCAACTGCTATCCCCTGTAGTAATCTAACAATAGAAGACAACGGTGGTACAGGACACTTAAGGACGTGCTTTGCAACGTCCCTAACAGTCTTTGCATGTAAGCGACCGATTGCAAGAATTCTAGACCCGCTTGGTGCTGGATTTCCTGGTTTTTCGTTACCATGTTCATCAGTTATTGCATTTGGGCACCCAACTGTGTTAGCATCATAATGTCCCTCAAATACGACAAATGGCAACAAAAGCAAAAGTAGGCATCTCTGGACAAGTCTTCATTACTGGTAAACCCAAGGCAACTCGTCAAGGGTCTTCCAAGAATACTCGTTACAGTGCAACGTCTCGTAATAACGCTAAGAAGAAATACAGGGGGCAAGGGCGTTGAGACCTGAAACCCGTGAAGCGATGGAAAACCTTTGGTCATCAAAGTGGAACCTGCCAAAAGCAGCTGCTCATGCTAACCTAACTAATAAGGAAATGAAAATCACATTTAATGAATACTGTGCTTTCCATCCACCTACCTATGAAATCGTTGGAAATCCCCATAAATAAAATACGAGGAGTATTCAAATGGCAGTCAATCCAATTCCAGACCAGTCCAAAGAATTCATTAAATCAGGTATGGTTCTAATAACCGACCCAAAGAGTGATAAATACCTCAATAGAGCCAAGCAGAAGGCGCCATGCCGTACAAATTCAGAGCAGAAAAATATGTAAGTAGAGGCTTTAAAGACCTTGCTATGTCCTTCAATGAGAATCCCTCAACGAAGGATTTTGGTGCTGTGAAAAATGAAAGAGCAATTTCTCAATCAGTGAGGAATCTACTTTTAACTATGTTTGGTGAAAGACCTTTCCAACCTGAAATTGGGTCTCGGGTAAGGTCTCTTTTGTTTGAACCGTGGGATGTATTTGCGGCAGATGCAATCCGCACAGAGATTTTTAACACAATGGAACGTCTAGAACCTCGTATTGAAGTGGAAGAGGTGCGTGTAGACGAAGACCCAGATGTAAATGCGGTCGAAATTAGTATGGATTATATCATTGTTGGACAAGAATTGGTCCAAACTATCGATTTCCTTTTAGAGAAGACGTAAAATGCCTGCAGTACCTTCACAATTAACGTCTCTAGACTTCTTTGAGATTAAAGAATCTATCAGATCGTATCTAAGAACTCGAAAAGAGTTTACTGATTACGATTTTGAGGGTAGTGCTGCCTCTTATCTGATTGATATTCTTGCTTATAACACATATTATACAGCATTTAACGCAAATATGGCGTTAAATGAGTCATTTTTGGAAACTGCAACTGTTCGTGACAACATTGTTAAGATTGCAAAGCAGTTAAATTACACTCCAAGGTCAATTAAGGCACCTAAAGCATGTCTAGACATGACTGTACAGACCTCAGTGGGTCTAAATGGCATTACTTTCCCAGAATTTGTCACCTTAAAGAAGGGTGACGTGTTTGTTGCTGATAATAATCTCGATTCTTACACCTTTGCACTGCTAAATGACATCCAAGTGCCTGTAGATAAGTCCACTGGGCGTGCAATGTTTATGGGAGTCATCATTTATCAGGGTAATTTACTAAATTACAACTATACTGTTGACTATACTAAGAATCAAGAGTATGTAATCCCTGCGGACAACGTTGATACTGAGTTGTTGACAGTGAAAATCAGTCCAAATGCTCAATCTGAAGAGACTGACACTTATAATATCGCTGGAAACGTTACTTCACTCGATTCTAACTCTCGTGTTTACTATCTTGAGGAGACAGATGACTTTAGATATAAGATTATCTTCGGTGATGGTGTCCTTGGAAGGAAATTAATCGACGGTGAATACATCAAAATCGATTATATCACTACATTCGGCGTCGAAGCGAATGGTGCTGACAATTTTTCGTTTGTCGGCAATATCATTGATTCTGATGGTCGAGTATTACCACCACAAGCAATCAGTACTACGACTCGTGAGAGAGCACAGCAAGGGGAAGTCGCTGAGACACCTCTACAGATTAAGTTTAGAGCACCTAGGTCGTATGCTACCCAAAATAGGGCGGTAACTGAGTCAGACTACGAGCATATCGTTTCTGAAATCTATCCTCAAGCAGCATCTGTTACTGCATACGGTGGTGAGAAGCTTACACCCCCCGTTTACGGTAGAGTATATGTTGCAGTTAGACCTAAAACAGGAAATAAACTAAACGAGTCTACTAAAAAGAAAATTGAAAACGATTTGAGGAAGTATACAGTCGCTTCTATCCAACCTGAAGTGATTGACCCGACTTCTTTCTACATGATTCCAAAAACTTACGCTTATTACAACGGAAACGACACAAATCTTACTGGTTCTCAACTTGGGACCAAGATTTTGCAGTCTATTGACGATTTTAACCGTGCAGGTCAAAGTAACCGTTTTAACGGTCGCTTGGAAACCTCAAAATTCGGTGCAATGGTCGATAATTCCGATACTTCAATTTCTGGTAATGTCACACAAATGGCATTGGGTCAAAATTTGGACAAATTCACTTTTGGAAACGTATTTACCCAATGTTTAAATTTCGGCAACCCTATTTACGACCCCAACGACTACTCAGGGAATCCAGATGGGTCTGGAGGCAATGGAGACGACGGCAGCGGTGGTACAGGAGACGGTACAGGGGGCAATGGAGATGGCAATGGAGATGGTGGGGACGGCACTGGTGATAAGTGTAACCCCAGTTTCTCTACAGTTAAGTCAGGAACATTCTATGCAACAGGATACACTGAAGATTTGGTCAATTTGACTGCATCTGGCGGTGGTGCTGCAGTTTCTAACGATACAGTCTTTTCTTCTAACGAAGAAAATCAAGTTTTGGTCCCAGTCAACATCAGAGACGACGGTAAAGGTAATCTGATGCTTGTAACGACCAGAGATGAGTCTGAAGTCATATTAAACGCAACTGTGGGCACAGTTGATTACAGTACAGGACAAGTTTGTGTTGGTCCTCTTGCTATTCAGCAAACACCGAGTGGTGAGACTGAGCTTCCTATCTCAGTATTGCCATTTGGCGGTAGCATTGAGATTCCACCTGGTGTTGACCCAACAATCTTTAATCCTACAGTCAATCCTATTGACTATACAATCAATACAACCCCAATCCCTAACTTCGATCCTAATAACTTCTCGGGTTATAACTTAGGTGATACAAGCGGAATAAATATCATTGACTATCCAGCAGATACCTTCACGTATCCAGTAGATACATCCTGTTTCTGAGATAAATGCCTAACAAGAATATCAACGTATCAGATAGAGTTGAATCGCAACTTCCTGAATTTGTCAGGTTGGAAGATCGTCAACTCGTTAATTTCCTGTTTGAGTACTATAAATCTCAGGAGAAAACGGGGCGTCCATTCGATATACTCAATAATCTTCTTGAGTATTTGGACCTTGATAGCTACGACCAAAAAACATTAGCATCTAGCACTGAGTTGCTAGGAGATATCGGTATTACCGATACTAAGATTGAAATTGAAAATATCGATGGATTCGCAGAGAAAGACGGATCTATCATGATTGATAATGAGGTTATCTACTACGAGTCTGTGACTCGTGGTCCTGATGCCATCATTACACCAGGTGTATCACATCCTCAGTTTAATAAGAAGAAGCAACAACTAGAAAACCCCTTCCAATCTTTTGATGGAAGTCGGGTGATGTTCCCCCTTAACTTCTTAGGCACTCCTGTTGCTCCTCCATCTGCTGAGCACCTGATTGTTATTACTTACAATGATATGTTGATTCCTGGCACCGATTATTCGGTTGTCGGTGATGACATCTTGTTTACTACTGCACCTAGAGAAAGAAGTGGTGCAGATGATTCTGAGTTTACTCAGGTTACATATCTGATTGGTTATGCCGACCAGACAATTAAAACAATGGATGCCATACCTTACCAAGAGTGGCAAGGTGGTAAAGAATACCCTCTGAGGGTCTCTACTGAGGCGTACACGCCTACTTCAGAGAGTGGTCTGATTATTAATAAAAATGGCAGACTACAGCAACCTTATATTGATTATACAGTATACCAATCCAAAGTTATTTTCAATAACCCCATTGGTGCTGCTGACCAAATTCATATTCGCTCTGTAGAGTACATTGCACCTCAGTTTGGTGGTGGTGCTACTGCAGTTGTGGCAGTTGACACAAATGGCGAGATTTCTAGAATTATTCCGAAGACTGGTGGTAGTGGATATCGCCTAGACTTCAATCCTAGGGTTACAATCACCTCTACTGCTGGTGAAGGTGCAACTGTTAGGTCTCTAATCGGTGGTATTAAAGATGCTACCCTAATTGATGGTGGTCAAGGTTACACTTCATACAACCCACCTATCCCTATTGTATCTGCTCCTTCTAACCCTAACGGCACAGCAGCAAAGGTATCTTTGACTATTGATGATGAGACTGGCACGATTGATAGCATTACAATCGATGATTCGGGTAGTGGATATGACTTCATTCCTGCTATTACCTTTAGAAATCCATCTGGAGCGACTATCAGTCAACCTACTATCGATAATGAAGGTAGAGTTAACGTTAATAGCATCGAAGTGCTTACAATGGGTGTTGGATATTCCAATCCTCCTACTGTATACATTGACTCTGCTCCTGAGGGTGGTATCAATGCTCAAGCACAAGCAAGAATTAACCAGGATGGTCAGGTTTACGAAATCCTGATTACAAATAGAGGTAGAGGATATACTGAAGTCCCTAGAGTTGCAATTATCGACCCAGTTGGTGCACAAGTCCTTGATGTTAATGTTGCATCTGGGTCTGTAACCAACATTGAGATGTTGACAGGTGGTAGTGGTTATACTGATGCACCTTCTGTCTACATTGTTGACGATAGAAAGGACCCATTCGGTAATGCTATCGGTGGTACTGGAGCAAGTGCTGCTGCAACCATTTTTAATGGTGAAATTACTGATATTAATATTACAGATTTTGGCACAGGGTATTCCACTACTGAGCCACCCAGAATCTTCATTGCAGAACCTAAAGCAGCAAGAGCATCACTCGATGTTGGTTTTGATGAAGTAACTGGTTTTGAAGTTATCGAGTCTGGTAAGGGGTATTCTCCTTCTGCATTCCTCGGATGCTCTAGAGGTGTGTCAGGTCCTGTTGATTATGATAACTATCATAATGAAATCTATGCTGGCGAATCTTCACTACGCCAATCAAACCACTTAGCTGGTTCTGAAGTTAAAAACCTAGACTCTTTATTCATTAAAGAGGTATTTGATAAGTTTAGAAGACAATACCTCCCAACGATTGATATTGACTTCTCTAAAGTCAACCCAATTCAGGTAATTAAGAATATCTCTGACTTCTATGTGTCAAAAGGCACGGAGTTGGCGACACAGTATCTGTTTAAGATTCTGTTTGGTCAGGAAGTCTCTCTATTCTATCCTAGAGACGAAATTATTAGTCCATCCAAGGCAACTTGGGTTGTGGACACCATTCTTCGTGCTGAGTTGATTAGTGGTGATGCTACTAACCTAATTGACCAGCAGGTTGTGCAGTTTGCTGATGAAGTTGACCTTAATATCAAGCAAGCAAATGCTTTGATTGAAAACGTCATTACTATTATTGAAGGTACTGATACAATCTACGAATTGGCAATCTCTGAAGAGACACTTGCTGGTGTTTTCAAGATTCCTTACAAAACTACCCTAGTTGAGCCACTGACTACTGATGGTCAGATTATTACCGTTGACTCAACCATCGGATGGCCAGAAAGAAACGGCACAATCCTTATTAATGATGTAGAGCAAGTCCAATATAAGGAAAAATCACTCAACCAGTTTATTGAGTGCACAAGAAGTAAGAATAACGTTGTAGAAGACTGGGATCCTGGCACAATCGTCCAATCCGACATCTTTGTCTATACAAACCGTGGCACTGCCCAAGAATGTAAGTTAAGAATCCTTGGTATTGCTGAAGCAGGCACAACCATCCTAGATGACACTGGGTCTTACTATATTAGGGGTGATAAACTGAAGGTTGCTAACCTTGGGTCATCTTCTCTTGATGAAAGACTGTCTTCTTGGTTGTATAACGTTAAAAAACTAATTCAGGTTAATACTGTAACACCTGGTGGTGTTAATAACCAGACTGCTACAGTTGTTTGTAATAACCCACATGGTTTGTTGGTATCTGACCAAGTTACAGTATATGGTGCAAACCCTGTTGTTTATAACGGCACCTTTACGGTTACTTCTCGTATTGATGACTTTACTTTTTCATATCAAATCAATACTCCAACTGAGATTATTCCAGAAGGTAATATCCTGTTATCAGTTGACCTGAACAGAGGTAAGTCAAATATCACCTCTATTAATAAGGTTGTAAGTGAATTTACAACTAACATTCAAAACTCATTCTTTAATGATAACTACGTTTACGTTGCTGCTTCTGGTTTACCTAACTACAAGATTGGTCCTTTCACGGGGTCGGCGTTAATTCCAGGTAACCAGCGAAAACTGCTCAGATTCCCTAGACTTGTCCAAACTATCTCTGAAAGACAGGATATCGGTGCTAACACTCCGATTGGTAGTTGGATTAACGGTGTATCTATTTGGGCATATAAGTCTGCTGAGTTTGTCCAGTATGGTCCTCTCACTAAGATTGACGTTAATAGCGTCGGTGAAGGATATGATGCTGGTGCTAAACCTAATCTAGAAATTACAGGTGGTGGCGGTAGCGGTGCTACTGCTGAAGTGGTTGTTAATGGTAGTCTAACTGGATTTACTGTTACTGCACAGGGTAGTGGATATACAGAATCACCTCTTGTCTCCATTGTTGGAGGTGGTGGTAGTGGTGCTACTGCACAGGCAGTTATCACTGGTGGTAGAGTTACAAGAATTCTGGTTGAGCAACCAGGTAGCGGATTTACATCACAACCTTCAGTTTCTATCACTGGTGGAGGTGGTACTGGTGCACTGGCAACTGCAAATGTCCGTGGTCCTATCTCTAGTGTTAATATCACAAACTTTGGTAGTGGATATACATCTCTACCAGGTGTAAGAGTCAATTCTGGTGAAGGTGCACTTGCACAACCTATCGTTATTAATGGTAGAATCGTCTCCATCGCTATTATTAACTCTGGTAGTGGATACACTACAGCACCTAACGTTATCATCAATGGTGATGGTTTCGGTGCTATAGCACAGGCAACAATCGGCACCACTGGTGAAGATAGAGGGCGTGTGTTGGGCGTTGTTATTACCAACAAAGGTATTGGTTACACCCAAGGTAACACTGCTGTCAGATTGGAGGCAGTTGGTCAACTTGCAACCTTCACACCCGAAGTATTCAAGTGGAATAAAAACCTTCAGTATGATTTGGAGTCCAAATATGACTTTGCTAAGGGTTATGTCTTTACTGGATATAATAACCAGTTTGGTGGTGAGTATGCTCACGTTTCTGACCCTAAAGAGCTTCGTTATGTTGTTGGTGACAATGTATTTCTAGATCCCGTCACTCAGCAATTCCAAGAGTTAGAATCTAACTTCAAACACTCTCCTATTATTGGTTGGGCGTTTGATGGTAACCCAATTTACGGTCCTTACGGTTATATTGACCCAACTGACCAGAATAGCGGTATCCGTCGCCTTAGAACCTCTTACAAGCTGAAAACCAATGTCGTCTTTGACCAAGCTACTAACCCTAACCCTGCTAGGATCGATGGTCCTTTGCTTTCTGAGTATCCTGCTGGGTCATTCGTTGCTGACTACTTCTATGACTTCCAATCTGGTGACTTAGACAACTACAACGGACGTTTCTGTAAGACACCCGAATATCCTGGAGGCACCTATGCATATTTCATCACAATCGATGCGTCAGATACTGGTATCCCTGAATTCCCCTATATCCTTGGACCCCAGTTTAACTCTCTACCTGATGCCTGGAACTTTAGCCAAGATGCTACCCAAGAAAACATCCCATCAGGAGTCGTCAGATACAGAGACCCTTATGTAGATGTTGACATTGACATTGACCGTCAACCTAACCAAGAGGCAGATGTCCTAACAACTGAAATTGAAGGTTATCCTATTATCTTTGAGATTCAGGATAGCAATAATGATGGTATTATCGACGCTAATGAGCAGCAAGAGATTCTAGAGATGTCTGAAGAGGCAACTCTGCAGATTTATGATTACTTCCCGAAAGTATCTGCCGAATCTAGAGTTGATATTGAAGTTGAAACAACTACTCAGTTTGAAGATGCTCAGATTGATGGATTTGTTATTGAAAACCCAGGCACATCCTATCAGGTTAATGATACTGTCTTCTTTGATGATGAAGGCACTGGTGGATTTGGTGCGTCTGCAATTATTGAGTCTGTTAAGGGTCAAAATATTACTGCATACACCAAAGAGATTATTGGTGACAGACCTTATGGTGTTATTACTACTGAAGTAGAGCATGAGTTGCGTCAACAAGACGAAGTGATTGTTAACTCTCGTCCTGTTATCGATAACACTAATAAACTCTTCAAAGTTAAGGTTGTTGCTGGTATCGAGTCAATCGGTATTACACAAAGTGGTGTTGGTTATAATGCTGATATTCCTCCTACCTTCGAGTTAATTACAGCACAAGGTCAGGATGCACAATTAAGAATTAATCTGATGAATACTGGTAATGTCAATACTGTTGATATTATTAACTCTGGTAATGGATACGATGTAGATAATCCTCCTCAGATTCGTATCTCACATCCTCAGCAATTTAAGAAAACTCGTTATTGGTTAACTGAGTATCTTGAGTCAAACGGCACAATCGTCGTTAATGACATTAAGATTACTGATGAGCGTAAAACATATATCTGCGGTAAGATTATTGAAGCAGATGCTGATGAAGCAGGTTTCCTTGCTAAGTTTGATGACCTTGGACAGTTGGTTTGGGAGAGACATCTCATTCCTCAGAATGCCAATCAAAAGAGAGCAGAGTTTCTCAAATTGTATGTAAATAGTGCTCCAGAAAACGACCTTATATATGTTGCAGGCCAAACATTAAATCCTGACAACGATGTCTACAACCCAGATGTATGGATTGGACTTTATGAGTCTGGATTCAATAATGCTAACGCTCCAGACGGTGTTTTGATATGGCAGAAATCGATTGCTGGTATTTCTGGTAGCACAAGAAGAGACTTTATCAAGACTATTACTCTTGACCAAGAGCAAAGAATTTATATCGGTGGTTATACCGATTCTAACTCTCCTGACCCTAACGATATCTGGATTATCCAATGTGATATCGAAGGTAATCTTGTAGAGAAGAGAAAGATTGCATCTGAAGATGATTCTGAAGAATTGAATCAGATTGAGTGGATTGCAGACGACAGATTCTTCTTTGTTGGTGTAAACCAGCAAAATGATGACCTAATCTTTGGTGTATTCTTCTATGATGGTGCAAACCTCGAAATTGACTACATTCGCCAGATGCCAACCATCGGTGGATACGTCAGAGACCCACAATTCCTAATTGACGACTATAACGATGTTATCCTTATCTGGAATGTCTACAATAACGCTACTGCAAAGTATGACAAGATTCAAGTCAACAAATTTGCAGTATCTTCTGCTAATTCTGCTTGGGAGTGGTCCAAGACCTTCTCTATCAGTGGGACTTTCAGAAATATCTATCATGCAGGAGTTACAGTCGATAAGTTTGGCAATTACACCTTGGTTGCTGATGTTGACGAGTCTGAAAACAACAGATATGCAATTATCTCTTATATCAAGTATAACGGCACAGTTATTGCTGAAACTAAGGTAGACGAGACTGCATCTGTCGGTTTTAGAGCAAAATCTCATGCTGTTGACAACTCTGGTGACTGCATCTTGGCAGTTGACCGTCAAGTGCCTGACCAACTTGCATCCTTTAGATTTAATGACAGCAATGACATCACTGTTGATGAAACTAAGCAAAATCTTGCTACATGGGTATACTTCTCACAAAGTGATGTATCTCACGATGCAGTAATCAATAAGTTTGGTGGCGGTGCACTTAAATTCCAAGCACCTGCTCCCGTTTCACTAACAAACTTCAATAAGGCAACTAAAGAGTGGTCTGCACAAGCATGGTTTGCTATGAATGGCACAGCACATGCTACAAACCACGAACCTGTCCTATTTGACGTTACACCTATTGCTGGTGGTCAACCTATAAGAATTTCTCTGGATGGAGATGCTACATCACCTGGTTACCAGAAGTTTATCGTGTATCTTAACAATACACAAGTTGCATCTTCTACTGCTGCTACTTATTGGACTTCAATGGGAAGTGGAGCATGGAATCACATCCTCTTCCAGAAACGTGAAGAGTCACTTGGTCTTTATAAGTATGAAGTTTACTTCAATGGTAACCTTGCTGTTGAATATCAGAGCACAAATGATGTCTCTCTTGATGCACTTGTAGTTGCTGGTCCTCAAACTGCACCTGGCAGCACTAACAGCTTTATTGGTCATATGGATGACCTTGTTGTAGATGACAAGGCACCTTACAGTGCAACCTTCTCTGTCCCAACAGCAGAAGTGCCTGTTACTAAGTCTGATAGTGATATTGCTCTAATCAAGTTTGATAGATTGCATGATAAGCGTGCAACCTATACAATGACAGGTAATACAAAGTATACGACTGTTGCGTTTACTGACATTACCCTCAACACAGTATGGACATCACTTAATCAGTCTGCTATTAGTGTATGGGAGATTGGACCTGGCGGTCTGCAGATTCTGGACATGTCACAAACCGCGTCCACGTTAACTCCTGGTACATATACACTAACTGCTAACAAGCATGAATATGGCACTAAGACATCTACAGTCCCATCACCTCAAGGTAAGAGACTTACGATTGCTGCTAACGTTGTCAAGAAATTCTATCTAAGAGATGCACTCTATCAGAAGATTGATAACGTCCTTGAATTTACTCTCAACCAAGATGTAAAACTTACTAAGGGTAGCATCTTACAGCAATTCAATACCAATGGTGTCACTCAAGCATACGGCACCATTGTTGAAGTGCCTACAGGCACATTACTGAATCCTGGTTTTGGTAATAAGTATAGAGTTGGTAAAATCTACGGCACATTCAATAATACCGATAGATTCAGGACAACTGCTGGTGATGTAAACCAAATTGAAGGCACATACTTCGATACTATTGAAGAAGAAAAACCATGGGCAACTGGCACTGTATATGCCTCTGGTGACCGTGTTTATAACGGTAAGAGAATTTATGAAGCACAGGGTGCTGGCACATCAGGCACAATTTCTCCACAACACACTGTTGGTGTTGTATCTGATGGTGTTATCAACTGGGCATTTATTGACGATGCAGGTAAGTTTACTGTTGACCTAACTCAACATCCTTATCCTAGACCTCAGTATATTGGTCTTGATATGCCTGAGTGGGTACCTGGTCTACTTTATGCTGTTGGTCAGCGTGTTTGGTATCGTTTGAATGTATACCAAGTTGCAGTCGGTGGTGGTGGAGTTGCAGGAGAAACTGCACCTGTCCATACTACTGGTGATGTATCTGATGGTGGTGTCACTTGGACTCATATTGAAACCTCTGAAGCAATTAGTGCTAAGACACGTTTGATGCCTTATGCACAAGGTGCAAACTACTCTGTAGAGATTATTGACATCCAACCAGGCAGCACATATATTCCTGGCGACGTTGTTTCACTCAATACTAATAATATCACTCTAGCAGCAGATGAAAAGTCTGTAGAGATTTCTGGTTTTGCTGGAGTTAAGAAAATTCGCGTAACAGCACGTCTAGAGAAAGATATTATCAGGACTGCTTCTACAAGGACTGAATTTGTATATTGCACATCTAATAGTGCTCATAATTTCAAAGTTGGTGATATTCTGTTTGCTGAAGGATTCCAAGGAAACCAATTCAACGGAAGTTTCTTCATTGACCAACTATTTGGTAGCAGAGAGTTTACATTCCCAATTAGAGCGACTGCAGTATCTGACCCTACCTTTAATAACAACGGTATTCAGAATGTCAACATCTATGCTAAGCACCCAACCCTAGAATTTACTAGAGAGCACCAATACGTCTTTGATGTATCTGATGTTTCCAACTTCGGTTACTATCTGTCATTCTCTCAGGACAACCAGTATAAACTGGAGTATTCCTTTAATAATATCGAAAGAATCGGCACACCTGGCATTAATGCTGCAGGGTCTTCTGCACCTTTCGTTAAATTCTCTGTATTGGGCGATGTTACTAATATCTCTTACTACTTTGACCCATCTAGGACTGGAGCAGACTCACCTGTTGGAGATAATTCCTTTATTGACGTTATTACAACTCCATTCCAAGGCACGTTTGCAGTTTCCCAAGTACTGACTGATTTCCAATTCAGATTCCCACTTCTTAAGGAGCCTGAAAGGTCATCTGCTGAAATTATCAACGATGAGTTTGATAATCCATATTCCTTCTACTCTACGACTTCTACAAGAGCAGTTGGTCCTATTAATACAATTAAACTGGTATCACCAGGTGGATTCTATCAGAAACTACCAATTATTTCGGATATCGCTTCTTTCCGTCAAATCGAGAAGATTGTGGTTACCGATGGAGGTACTGAATACGCACCTGGCATCTATTATGATGTGCCTATCAATGGTGACGGTGAAGGTGCGAAATGTACTATTACAGTTACTCTAGATGATGAAGTTGGGTCTGGTGCCATCAGTAATGCTGCAGTTACTGACCCAGGCAAAGGATATACTACTGCAACTGTCGATATTGATGCTATTCCTGGTATTCTTGGTCAAACCCTTGCAGGTTCTGGTGGTGCTGTAAATGTCATCATTCCTAGCGAAGGTAGCGGTGCATCTGTCTTCTTGACAGGTAGAAACATCGGTAAGATTAAGAGACTGAAGAATAATGAATTTGGTTTCGGTTATTCACATGATTATACCCTGAAACCTGAAATTACCTTCCCAGTTAACCTCCAACTCTTCAATACTTCGATTCTTTCCGAAATTACCATCACTGATCCAGGTTCTGGTTATACATCAACTCCTGCTGTTGTTATTGAAGGTGGTGGCGGTAGTGGTGCTACTGCTGAGGCAATTATTAAGAATAACAGACTTAATGAGATTATTATTAAGAATCCTGGTGCTGGATACTCATCTGAGCCTGCTGTTACTCTTAAATCAGAATTTAACTACGTTGTTAACCTTGACCTTAACTATCTTCAGTTTAACTTCCCTCATGGTATTACAACTGGTGCTGCAATCACATTTAGAGCAGAAAACGTAGGTAGCACTGAAGGTATTCTTCCAAAACCAAGTAGTGCAGGTTTGACTTCTTTGGTTGAAGGACAGACTTACTATGCTATTGCTGGTGATGCAAATTCACTTGAATCTGACCAAATTCGCTTTGGTTTGACTCAAGCAAACGCACTTGCTGGTGACTACATCACATTCTTGACAACTGGTGATGGTCGTCAGGTATTGCTTACTGAAGTCTTCGGTGGTCGTGCTACAGCAGTGGTTGAGACTTCTAGATTCCTTGAAGGTGAGGAAGTCTATCAAGGTAGCAGTCCTGAGACAGCAACTGCATCTGGTTTTGTTTCTACTAATACTGGTTGGCAGATTGGTCCTAAGATTCTTAAGATTGTTGATTATAATGGTGATTGGTTGGCAGGTGAAAAAGTCACTGGTCAAATCTCGAAAGCATCTGGACTTATTGATAACTTGAGTATTGCTAAGGGTGTGCTTAACATTGACTCTCTAACTAGGACACCTGGTCGCTTTATTGACGACGTTGGTAAACCTTCCGAGATTGTCCAGAAGATTCAAGACTCTTACTTCTACCAGAACTTCTCATACGTTATTAAGTCTAGTATTCCGATTACAGATTGGAAAACTCAGGTATTAGAGAATAACCACCCAGCTGGTTTCAATATGTTTGGTCAGTTGGAATTAACGGGCGGTAAGGACATCTCTGGCCGAAGAATTGGCACTGAATTTACCAAACAGGTTAATATCAACAACTATAGTAATGTAAACGAGGTTACATCATTCGGTGCTGCTGAGCCTGTATATACCGACTATAACAACACTGAAGTGCTCTTCAGAAAGAGAAGATTGACTTCTTCTGAGGAAATCTTGACTTCCATCGTTAAAAAGATGGATGACATCTCTGGTGGATTCAATGGTATCGATAAGCAATTCCCAATCACTGTAGAAGGTGAGCAAGTCATTGTTAGCGAAGACCAGTTGATGATTACGCTTAATGGTGTGATTCAGGCACCTGGCGAGTCTTATCAAGTGGTTGGTGGCAACCTTGTGTTTGCTGAGCCTCCAAAACCACCTTCTAAGGTTAACTATAGGACTTTGGGTATTACTCCAACTCCTATCTACAGAATTGCACTTTATGACTCTCTTGGCGGTAATGACTTCGGTATCTTCCCAACTATCGGTCAACAAGTCCAAGGTGCAGAAACTGACACCATTGCAACCGTTATTGACTCTGGATTAGCTCATATTGACGTTATTAACCTCACTGGAGGCACATTTAACCTTAATGAGACTATTGAGCGTGGCACACTGTTTTCAGCGTTTATTCAAAGCGTAACTCTTGTCAATACCTCTACAATCTTTGAATTTGGCGAATCTATCACTAATCTCGAAGGTGATACCGCTATTATCGAAGAAACCAACATTAATGACCAAGGGACCATTTCAGACCGCGTTGTGGTCAGTAAAACATCAGGTACTCCAAGATTTGAGACTGGTATCTTTGATTTGAGACTTAATGAGTTTATCTACTCAGCGAAGTCTAAGATTGCTGGTCAAATCACATATATCGCACCATACACCGATCCTGTCACTTCTGACGTTGTAGACGAGTTGATTATCAACCCTGGCTCTACATTCTTCGGATTACTGTTTGAGCGTCTTGTTAGCATCACTAATCCTAATAAGATTCTTGATGACATTTCTAAGTCGTCTATTACTCCTACAGAGTTGTATGCTGCTGACCAAAGAATTAATGAAGACTTCCTTGACTTTGAGCAAATTAGAAGCACTGAAGTTGTATATACAGGTCTAACTGGCGGCACAATCTCTGCTGGTGATACTATTGTTAATAGAAGGATTAATTACAACAATCCTAACTCTTCCTTCCACGGCACTGCAGAAAACAGATTCAAAGATGCTTCTGCGATGATTCTGGGCAACAAACAGCAAATTATCGACTTTGCTGAAGCACAGATTGCAGTTGAGCACCCTTACTTCTACTTCCCTGGCGATGTAATTACAAACCCATGGAGCAGGTATTCTGACGCATATCGTCTGATTATAAAGAATAAGGACTATATTGCTAATAGGGCATACGATGAGATGATGACGCAATACCCGTCACTCAATGTGCCTGATCCTGCTAAGTGTATTCGTGACCTTGAATTGTATATCGAAGCGATTGCTATTGACACATTCCGTGGTGGTAACGTTTATACACGTAAGTTATCTGAGAAATATTTTGATGCAAACGGTGCATTCGTCTATATTAACTCGCAATCTGCAGAAACCCGTTATGGTTTTGAAAGAGCACTAGAATGGATGAAGTTGGCAATCACCAACCAACTAACTGCTTCTTTCACAGCACCATCTGGTCAGCCTAATGCAGGTATTACCTATATCGCCCATAATGAAGTTGATAATCAGGGTTATAGTGGTCATGGTATTACTGCTGACCCATCACCTAATGATGATTATGGCACCAACGGATCTAACGTTACCAATAGTGGAAATGATAATTGCTCTGATGTCCAAGCAGCAATGCAGACATTACATGAGATTATTGACACTACTCTAACTAACGGCAACCTTACCGAATTGCCTGATGAAACCCTTGGCACTTACTCACCAGGCCAGACTAAATGTCGTCGTGACGTTGGTCTGATGATTGATGCTATCGCACAAGACGTTTCTGACGGTGGTAACTTCAATATCGTTGAATTCACTAAGAAGTATTTCCAAGCAAATGGCACACCTATCAGTAATGGTCTGACTGGTGAAGAAGCAGCGTCACTGACTGTATTTGCTAAAGCACAGCATCTGATGTTTAGAGCAATCAATAACTTGCTTTATCATCAAGTTAATAGCAGAGTATCTGTCACAGGATTCATGCTTAAGGACCCAACCACATATGCTGGTCCTTATGAGAATGGCAACGTTGCGTTGGAAGAGTTTGACGTAACTGATGCAACTTACACTGCTACCAGTGGTGTGATGGAGTTGACTATTGGTAGTCACTCACTGACCACATCTGATAGCGTTAAGATTCGTCCTCATTCTTTGATATTTACATGTGATGCTGATGATGATAAGACCTTCCATTCTTACCCTAGAGCTGGCGACCCTTCATTCGATACTGCTCTAAACGTCACAGCAACAACTGGCACAACTATTACAGTTAACGTTGGTGCTACTAACAACACAACCTATACACCTGTAGCAGGCACTACTTATGACCCTGCAACTGGCAGATTGGTTATGGAGATTGGCGCACACAGTCTCAAACTGAATCAAAAAATTAGGATTGCAACAGATTCATTGACATTCACATGTGCAATGGATGCTAATGCTACTAACCACACATATCCTAGAGCGTCTGACCCATATGCAGGCGAGTATATCAATATTATTGCTAAGACTGCAACTACTATCACTGTGATGATTGGCACATCACCTGATGACCAGCAGTATGCGCACACCTTTGTATCTGCAACCACTGGTGCTGTTACTCACGGTGGTAATTATACTCATGCATTTGTTAAAGCATTGTCAAACGCAGTCTTCCTTGGTGGTGGCACTAAGGCAGAATACTTCGACCCCAATTACTACTCAGGCCGAAACGAAAGTATTCAAAACTGTGCTAACGTCCAAGCATACATTGCAACTCTTGTTGATATTGCTGGTATTGCAATCGATGCAGGCACACTTGATAATGTCAATGCACTTGCTGCTATCACAGACGGCACATTCGTTGATAATGAAACTCTAAGGACTATCAAACTTGCTTATAAGGGTAAGTCTAGTGGTCTGTTTATTACTGGAGATATCATTAAAGGTGTTACATCTAGTGCATCTGCCGCGGCCATCGGAGTTAACTCTGGTCTGAAGTGGATATTTACAAGTAATTTGACTGGCTCATTTACTGAGAATGAGTATATCACCAACTCTAGATTGACTAATCAGGGTCCTTGCACACAAAGTGTTATCGTTAAGAATCCTAAAGTATCTGGTGATAAGTCTATCAGAATCCCATCTAACGGATACTTGACTGCACCTGACAGCTATGACTTCACTTTTGCTGACCAAGCATTTACAATCGAGACATGGTTGTATGCTGATGCATTGTCTGGCACACAACATATCGTTGACTTCAGACGCACAAACGTTGCATCTGGTCTTAGAGTTTATCTAGATGGCACTACAGTAAGAGTTGCCAACGGTAATACAACTCTAGTTTCTGGTGGCACATTGGTGCCTACAAACTGGCATCACATTGCTGTTGTTAGAAGCACAGGAGTTACCACTCTGTATGTTGACGGCACATCTGTTGGGTCTACTGCAGATACTAACCAATATCTCTATGCTCCTTGCTATGTCGGCACATCCTTCCAGCAGACTCTTGGTTTCACTGGAAACATTGATAACATGGTTATCAGAAAAGGATTTGCAGATTACGCCGCAGGATTTACACCTCCTACTCAGATTGACTTTAGTCGTCAAGGTATTTCCTTGGGACTTGATGGTGAGTCTCCATTCATCCTTTCTACTACTGAAACATATGCTACCTATACTGGTCAGCGTATCTCTTCTGCAACTGCTAAGAATGTTGACTACGGTCAAGATGAAATCATCATCGAAGATGTTGACCTTGGAAGACTTGCATTCAGAGAAGCAGCAGGCATCATTGAATTGAATGATTCTTGGATTGCTGAAGAAGCAGTCGGAATGATGCAAGCACAATTCCCAGACTTTACAATTCCTGGCGACAACCCTGCATCACAATCTTATACTGGCACTAACAAGTGTGTAAGAGATACTAAAGATTATATCCTTGGTGCTCTTATTAAGGACCTTAGAGAAGGTGGTAATTATCATACTCTCTATACTGCAAGGACTTATCTTGAAGCGTCTGGTAAACTGAAGCACGTTGGTAATGAGATTCTTCAAACTCTCTATGCATGGGATAAGACAGTTGACCTGATGATTAATATCGTCACAACAACTTCTTATGACCTTTCAGGCACATATACTGAAAGATTGAGAGTGCCTAATAACTTCGCAACTCCTGCAGCTCAAAACGTCCAAGATGAGATTCGCGGCCTAATGGATGCGATGCTTGAAGTCTTGGCACCTAGTGGTGATAGATTCAGAGATGGTGGCGTGGCAATTTGGAAAAACCGTGCTTACATCGCAGAAGAAGTTGCTGGTTACATTCAGAATAAGTATCAAGCAACTATCAACGGCACAGAGTATGACTTCCTACAGATGCCTGGTTATGGTCAACCATATTGTGAGAGAGACGTTAAAGACTTCATTCTTCCTGCTGTTATCAGTGACCTTGCTACAGGTGGCACCTATCAGGTCCAGAATGTAATTGACCAATACCTTGATTCTCAGGAAAATATCTTGCATGTAGAGCATGAGCTCAATGCAATGATTGATGCATTTGGTTATGCCAAGATGCTTGCTATGAAGGCAGTTAATCAACTACTTCTATCACCTGGCGAAACTGCAGCAGAGCAAGGAGTCCCTGCATGGTCACAAGATGATTACTTCATCCCTGCATATACAACACGTAGTGCTTATAGAGATACAACAGTCACTATTGACCCTGAAGCATATCCTCAGAATACAAGATCTGTTAATGACAGATTCATTGATTCTGTAAATGCAATTCAGGATAATAAGCGTCTGATTGCTCAAGAGGCGGTGGCGATTATGAATGACATGTCTAAGTATGCTCATTTGAGAATCGCTGGTGGACCTGTTAACTGTGAGGATGACGTTGTAGATATTCTCGATTCTGTCGGTCATGACCTTCTGTATGATTGCAACGAGAAGACATATGATGCATCTGCTCTTTATATCGAGACAGAGAATAACTCTCTGAAGCACGTTGAGACTGAATGGGAAGCATCTGTAACCACAATGAAGGTTACTAGAGACATCGCAATTTTGACCTTGCGCAATGGTTTTGGCCGAGATTATATTGACGGCAATACCGCTGATACGACTCCCGTCCAGTCATATGAGCAGAATCCTAGAGACGAAATTTATAAGAGGTGTGGTGATGCTATTGATAGCAACATTCGCTTCATTGCTGAGGCAGCAGTAGCAGATGGTAAAGCACAGTATCCTTCACTCGCCATCAACGGTGGTAGCAGTGCAATGTGGTTTAAGGAGGTAACTCCCACTACTGCAACTTATACTGCATCAACTGGTGTAATGGTCCTCACTATTCCTAACCATGGATTTAATAGTGGTGAAACAATTCAAATTGCTCCTTTGGGTATCACATTCAGATGCTCAATGAATAGTTACGCTGATGACCATCCATATCCTCGTGTAACTGACCCTTCATATGAGAAGTATCTTCAGATTGATGAAGTCACTAAAGATACAATCACTGTTAACGTCGGTGCATCTCCTGCTGGTCAGCAATATACACACCAATTCCAAAGTGCTGTAACTGGATGTGTCCGTTATGGTAGAGCAATGGGTGGTGAGCATTTCACACCTACAACTGGCACATATACTGCTTCTAGTGGTGACCTTGAATTGACAATCCCACGCCACTCCTTCAACGTTGGCAACAGATTGTATATTGCAGAGAATGGTTTAACATTCACTTGCTCTCAAGATAATTACGGGTCTAATCATCCTTATCCTCGCAGAAGTGACCCTGCATATAACGTGACATTAGGTGTCACTGCTGTTGGTGAAACTTCTCATGATGTATCTACAGCTGGTTATGACCAAGTAACTGGTAAGATGACCATCAACACTTCTAGTGCTCATGGATTGTCAACTGGAGATAGAATTAAGATTGCAACTAATGGTATTACATTTACTTGCACCCAAGATGGTAATGCAACTAATCATTCCTATCCTCGCTCCACTGACCCTGCAAACAACAAGTGGTTGATTGTTACTCGCGTTGATGATGATACATTTACATGTTACGTTGGCGTCGGTGCACAGGCAGACCAGTATCCTCATACTTTCGTAAGTGCCACTGCTGGCGCTATTAAGAAACAGACTGGCACTGTTACTGTTAATGTTGGTGCATCTCCTGCTGGTCAGCAATATACACACCAGTGGGTTAGTGCTAAAACTAACTGCATTAGGTCTGCTGGTGCTATCGATTGCGTCCATGACGTTGCTGACCTTGTGCGTGCTGCTATCTTCAACCTGAAGTATGGTGGTGACAATTACATGCAGTATGCTTCAGAATTCTATGTTGGTTATGGTGGTAGCAGTGCAATCCACGTTACTGGACTGACTGCTGAAACTACTTGGATTATCAACAGAGCACGTGACCTTGCAGTCCGTGCAATGAGAGACCAGATTATCACCAACACTGCAAACTACGGTGTTAATCAGAGATTCACTGACGCTGTGCCTAATCCTGGCAACAGTCTATTGAATGTCCTTGCTGGTGAAGTCCAAATTGGCACAACATACAACAACGATGTAACTAGGACATTTGCTGCGGGTGCTTCTTACGACGTATCTACAAATTCTTCTACAGGTTTCGATCCTGGCGATGACTTCTTGATGACAGCAGTTGTCACTTTACCAAGTGGCACACCTAGCGACCAGATGATATTTAAGTCAGGTAATTCTACCTATGGCACATGGTTAGGTTTCCGTGATAGTGGCACATACCTAAGACTCCGTGCTGGTGTTGGTGATTCTATCGCTGGCGGCTCTGCTAATAGCATTAATGGTCTTGCAGTCACTGATGTCCAAGTATCTTCTCTTGCAGCATACATGGATGGATTGCAACATGAAATTGCTTGGGAAGTCAGATGTGGTGGCACACAGGCATCTGGTAATGGTCGTGTAAGACTCTGGATTGATGGCGACCTCGTTGGTGAAGGTGAGACACCTACACTTAATCAAGGTCTTGGCGGTGGTGCTGGAGTATGGTCTACAACTGGTAGTGTTGCTGGTTTCATTACTGGCGGTCAAACAGTCCCAGCTGGTGAAAATAATAATACTTGGACATATGGTGTCCATTCCAACTTGGAATACTACAGAGCACGTCAGGTTGACCCAGATTATTCTGGCAATGAGTCTGATGCTGTGGTCACTGAGTTGCAAACACTCATGGCAATTCCTGTTGATGCACTTGCCAATCCTGGCAACATCTTCGGTCGCACTGTCACACTTCCGTTTATCTGGCCTGTCAAGTATACTCCTGATAGTGTCCATAGAGCACTTGACACAACCTATGACCAGAGTAATGGTGGACAGGATGCAAATGGCACATGGAATCAGACATGTCCTGAGGTTGTTTCTGCAATCAATACTCTTATGGAGATTCCTATTGCGACCATCACTGGTGCCGCAACTAGCAACTCCAACTATCTTGCCAATAGCGTAACTAAGACATTCCCATTCAACGGTAATGCTGATTATCAGGGTGGCACATGTTACAACGTAACATCTGCTATCGATACTTTGATGTCATTACTTTCACACGCCCTTGGCGGTGGCACTAAGAATGATAAGCGTGTTGCTAACATGCTCGCATTCAATGACCAAGCAATTTGTGGTCGTGCCTTTGATATGGTCACATCATACTATGGGACAACTAACGTGACCATAGAATTCTGTCAGGCAGTGATGAAGGCAGTCCGTTATGACATGATTACTGGCGGTAACGCTGGTGCATTCAAACTTACACAGTCATGGTTTGACGGCGAAGGTAACTTTATCGCCTTCGATAACGTTGTCCGCTCACATCTAATCTATACAATCACACGTCTAAGAGAATATGCTAAGGCAGTCCTCTATGACCTATCAGATCCTGGTTGGACTGGATATGACATCTACGTTATGCCTGAGAGATTGGATTACAATCAAGAGGCAGCAGAATTCATCATGGATTCCTCCTTCAACCCGATGGAGTATTCCTTGGAGATGTCTAAATTCCCAACTGAAGCAAGTGTTACATGGGTGCCTTCTACCGATGCAATGCCTCGTAAGTTGATGTATGAGATGGGCGTTGACTACAACACCGACCCTGCATTGGTTGTCCTTACACCTGAAGTTGACACAGGATTTGACCGTGCTGAGTATAGAGTTAGAATCTATCGCGCCAACCAATTCCGTCGTGGTGATATTCTACAATATATCCCAGCATCTCAGACTTCAGTCGAAGCATTCGCTACTCAGAGTTACTGGTATGTGATGACTGCAACCGCTACATGGTTTGAAGTTGGTGCTCATTACATTCATGATGGTAGATTCAGGGCAATTGACATTGACGTATCTAACAGTGGTCAACAAATCTTCTCTGTTGTCAGACGTAGTGGTATCAATCGTGTTTCTTCTGTCTTCCCAGCAGACCCATCTGAGACTCCAATCCAAGGTGGATTCAACCCTGCAGACGTTATCTTCGGGTCTACATCCGAGGCAACATCTGAAGTCGGAAGTGTCTTTGCTAACGAGGCAAAAATCCTCAGAAAACTTAAAAATTATCCTCTTACTAATGTCTCACAGACATTGGCAATCTACGACAACTTCATTAACGGTGAAGACGTTGTGGTCCAAGGTGCAACTGCAAATACTGGTAAAGTCATTCAAACAACTAAGACTAATAACGACGGCGAATCCTTCGTCAAACTTATTAATGTCGCAGGCACAATCGCTGCTGGTGCAGTCATCGAAGGTATCACCTCAGGTGCAACTGCTACAGTTGGCACATCTGATGACAGACTGCTTATCAACGTTGAGCGTGGTGACTTTGACACTGATGACTACTTCTTCAGCGATAGTAACGCTGCCGAAGGTTACATGTCATCCTATGTCAACAAGTCTGGTAGTTTGACTGGAAACACTGGTGGTCGTGTCACGATTGATGTTGAGACAATCACTAATGAGTGGTCACCTGGCGACGTTATCTACGGTAGTGTTACAGATTATATCCTTGAAGTTAAGGGTATCTCAGGCACACAGATTCAACTTAACCAGTTTATCCACGGCACCAACATTTATCAACTTGAGTTGGGCACTGCTATTACTGACACTGGCGTCTCTGACACATTCAGACCTGGCGACCAAGTATCCTTGTTACAAGGCACCATTCAAAAGAATCCTGGTTTCACTGCAACTGTCACTGAATACATTAACGGTCTTAACCTTGATTCAAGTGACCCCAACTACGGTATTCATAGATTGTTTATCGCTAACCTTGTCCCCGTGGGCACTGGTGCTGACATCTCTGAATTGGGTAACTCTGCTAACTCTATCGGTAAGATTGATGTTGGTAGTAACTTCCCAACAATTTACGCTGGCGTTAACTCTTACACCAATACAGAATCCTCATCTTACGGTAAGGTTGTTGCTATCGAGCAGCAAGGTATCACTGCAACCATCTGGGTTGAAGATGCAGAGGGCACATTCGCTAACAACATGACTGTCAAGTCTGACTACGGATGGGGTGGTGCTGTTACTAGCGCACGCACACTGGAAGGTAGAGTTGAGAGATACTTCAGAGGATTTGATGGCACACAAACACAGTTTGACCTCACAGTCAGCAATGGTGAAGCATACTTCCCAGATCCTGCTGGTCACTTGCTCGTGTTTGTTAACGGTGTCCTTCAACCACCTGGCGGTAACGCATCTTACGTTGCATTCTCCGACAAGATTCAATTCAACGAGGCACCTGAAATCGGGTCTGAGTTTATTGGATACTATGTTGGTAAGTTGCGTCAGTTGGATGATATCAGCTTTGAGTTTGACTCCTTACGCTCGTCCTTTAACCTCAAGCGTCAAGGTCTCTTCTACTCACTGACTCTTACTGAGGGTGTTTCTTCTAACACTATCCTCCCTGAAAACAACATTATCGTTTCACTCAACGGTATCATTCAGGAACCTGGTATCGCATACGAGCTTGTGGGTTCTAGAATCATCTTCGCTGAAGTGCCTCGCGCAGGTAGCACATTCGTTGGATTCTCCTACATTGGTAGTGACGCTGACGTGATTGCTGCAACTGTGGTGCCACCTATCGAAGCTGGTGACAAACTGTTGATTGAGGGTGAAGAATTCCAGAGAGATGTTGCTCTAATTGAATCTTCCAACTCATTGATTACCTTTGAATATACTGGCTCAGTTAAGGGACGTAACGCTGCTGCTCTTGCAAGCATTATTTCTGGTCAAATTACCAACGCTATCCTCACCAATCCTGGCGACGGATACATCTCACGCCCCAACGTTGACGTTATCTCCTCCTCTGGTTTTGACGCAAATATCAAGGCACTGACTGGTATTACAAGAATTGATGTTAAGACCTCTGGTGTTGGTTACACCGCACCTGTGGTTGATGTTGAAACAACTGTCCCTGAAGACTTCGTAGAACCTACTGGCACACCTGTCAACGGTGGTTTCGATATCCTCGCGGGCGAAGGTGCTGAATACACTGGTGGCACAACAATCACACCTGGTACAATCGCTATCCAGATTGACCCAGTTAACGTGACTGTTAACCAAGGTCAGACTGCATCCTTCACAGTTTCTGCAACCGTTACCAATACTTCTACACTCAACTATCAGTGGCAGAAGAAGGAATATGGCACACAGACTTGGAGCAACATCATTGGTGCTAACCAAGCAACATTCAGCACAAACAACTCCGCACAGGCAGACGATGGTGACGAATACAGAGTCGCAATCACTGCTGCTGGTGCAACTCCTGTCTACTCATTGAGTGCTATCCTTAGCGTCCAGACAGGTGCAACCGTATTGAGCAACTTCAGCCCAGTACAAATCTTCGATGACAACTAAATAAAAGTAAAACGATGGCGGGCACGGCAAGTTACGTTTCAGGTACTAGAATTCTTACAGTAGCGGCAGATGGTCTGCCGTCTCCTGTAACTTATGGTACGTTTCCCAATGATAACAATCCCAACACTGTTCAAGAGCAAGATTTCGACCACGACTTTTACTATCGTGGCGGGACATTTGGCATTGGCCGTCAGTTTGACGATGCCAATTATACTCATGACGGTTTTATTCGCTCGATAACACTATCGCTAAATGACAATGCGTTATTTTCTGGTGCGAATCCAAGCATTCGACCTGGTGACCGTATTCTCTTTGTCTTCGACGACTATAAACAAGTATTCCTGTTTAAGGGCACATCATTTACATCTATTGATGGAGAATGTTGGTTAGCATCTGATGACAGACTTGACTTGATTGTTGCTGACCAAGCAACTACACCTACTACAGGTGCTTACACATATTATGACCAGAGAAATGGTAGGACAAATACTCCTCTAGGCACTATTGGCATTTCTGCTAATGGTGTTGCACTGTTTAATCCCAGTGCTGGTGATGGAGGAAACCCACCAACAGGGTTTAGTTGGAATGCTCATGCAGATAATCTCCCTGTCAGTTTTGGTGCTGATAGTTGTGGGGGTCATCCTGAGCAAAGTGGACAATATCATTATCATGATTCAGACTTTCTTTCTTGTTGGAAAGCAGGGTCTGCTATTGCATCTTATAATGATTATTATGGATCAACACAATATAACGGAGATAACATCAGACATCCTGATGGACACTCTAAGATAGTTGGAATCGCTTTTGACGGATTCCCTGTCTATGGTCCTTACGGTTATCAACAACCTTGGAATAATTTGAGTGGGACTAAAACTATGTCCTCTTCTTATGCCACTAGAGACGTTGAAATTGAAGGTAGACCTGACTATGGTAGCACCCCAGAAAACCCTCCTGCAGGGTCTCTCATCGAGGACTGGGAGTATGTTGAGGGCACAGGTGACCTAGACTACCATAATGGAAGGTTTTGTATCACGCCAGAATTCCAAAATGGCACATATGCATACTTCTTAAGTGTTGACCCCGATGACGTAAGTCATGCAGAATTTCCATTTATGTGTGGATTAACAACTAGAGAGTTGATTGATGTCACATATACAAACACCACTGTAGTGCCCGATCAGGGTGGTGGTGGAGATGGAGGCGGTGGTGGTCCTGCACCATCCACATTGCAGTTTACACTGCAACCCCAGAATGCAACAGTCAACGTTGGCGAGACCGCTACGTTTACTGCCAATTCACAAGTTTTGCCAGAGAACGGTCCTATTGGATATCAATGGTATCGCTCCACTGACGGTGGTTTCGCTTTTGCAGCAATCACTGGAGCAACAGCAGCATCTTATCAGGTGACTGCACTGGCATATATGACTGGTTACAAGTATCGAGTCCGTATTACGGGACCACTCGGTGCACCAGCCGCACAAAACTCACCTCTTGATTCAAACGCAGTGACACTAACTGTTACAGGATCTGGTGGTAGTGGAAGCACAGATAATAGATTCGATAGTACATCATCGACTATGGATTCTACTGCTCAGTCCTTCGACGGCACATAAATAACACTGTAGAAATCTACCCACCATGGCAAAGCAAAACCTCAATATCGGCTCATCCGCTAATGACGGGACAGGTGATAGCCTGAGAGATGGCGCTATCAAACTGAATTCCGTTATCAATGAGTTATATACAGCTCTTGGTAACAATACCAATCTGCAAATTAATATCGGCACTCCTACTGCTGGTCAATTCCTTAAATGGGATGGCTCAGCGTTTGTAGAGGGTGGTTTTTCAACGTTGACGGAAAATCTAGACGTTGGAGGATTCCAAGTCACCTCATCATCTAATGGTGATGTTGTTATCAAACCTAATGGTAGTGGCCACATCAAATTTTGGGCAGGAGGGACAGGCGCTCCACTTACTTATATTGATGGCACTGACGGTAAGCTCAAGTATTCCAACCACTTTGCTACTTCAGGGGATTTACCTGCTGCAGCTGACCATGGTGGTATGTTTGCCACAGTTGCTGGTGACAACCATAGTTACTTTGCTCACAATTCGGCGTGGGTCCAACTGATTGACTCTGGTAGTAGCGTTGGTGAGCTGTCTGATGTTGATTTAACAGCAGGTGGCGGTCCTTCTGACGGACAGGTGCTAAAGTGGGTAGCAGCAAATAGCGCATGGGAGCCAGCAAATGATCTTACCTCATCTGGTGGTGGCGGCGGCACTACACAAAACCTTTTCGAGACAGTTAATGCTGATTCGGGCACGACTACGGCGTCAGCTGCGACGGATACGTTAACAATCGCTGGTGGCACTAACATCTCCACATCTATTGCTGGAGACACAGTAACCATCAATATGACAGGAGCATTAGGAGATGCAGACCAAAATATCTTCTCTACTTTCGGCTCTGACGTTGGAAGCAAGACGGCTAATTCTACTGCTACTACTGTTAACTTTGTTGGTGGCACTGGGATTTCCACCGCTATTGCTGGTGATGATTTAACCATTACGAATGACTCTCCAAATGTCACTCAAAATCTTTTTTCTACGTTTACTGGTGACAGTGGCTCCACATCTGCTGCATCTGCTACCACAAGTTTCGCCTTCGCTGGTGGCAATGGTATTACTACCGCTGTAAGTGGTAATACTGCAACTATTACAGCTCAGATTTCTCTCACTTCAGGGCAAAGTCTTGGTGAGAATAACAACCTAATCGTTGATTCAAACGGCACTTTTGAGACCGTTGCATCTCCTACAATGGGATGGGTTGTTAATGGTAATACAAGTAATGGATGGTCCCTTGATGGACCTGGTGTGTCAAGTAGCACATGGAATCCAACTCTCTATTTGATGAGAGGATTTACTTATAGATTCAATAATGCTTCAGGTGCATCTCACCCACTAAAACTTAGAACATCAGCAGGTGGGTCTGCTATTACTAATGGCGTAAGTGGCAATGATGAAGGAGTCCAATTCTACACGGTTCCTATGTCACTATCACCAGGCACTACTTACAAGTATCAGTGTGGTATCCCATCACACACAGCAATGATTGGTGACATCGTAATCGTATGACAACACGCACAGTTACTGGTTCTGGAGCACAAATCGTCCCGATGTTTAACAGCATCTTCGGGGTGAGGGAGGTCTATGTCGTTGAGTCGGGGTCAGGTTATGACCCAGCTGACCCACCTAGGCTTCGTATTGGTAATTGTGGCACACCTATTAGAGAGGCGGTGTTGAGACCAATTATCGCTGGTGCTAACGGTGAGATTATTGCTGTAGAGGTTTTAGATCCTGGTGAAGGATATGACCCTCTAAGATTAGAAATTGAAGATGACTCTTCAGATGGCTCAGCAACAGGTAGTGTATTCCTGACACCTGAAGGTGGTATTGACTATATCCAGATGACCGCTTTTGGTGATGGATATTTTGATGCTGAAGCAAGCATTGCAGGTGGTGGTGGCTCAGGTAGTGAGTTGGTGCCTATTACAGGTTTGCTAACTGGTTTGTCTATTCAGCAATATGGTAGAAACTATACTGAAGAAGACGTTAACATTATTATTTCAGGTGGTGGTGGACAGGGTGCAACTGGTGTTGCAAACGTCAATCAGTTTGGTCAAGTTAGTAGCATTCAAATCACCAACGCTGGTGAATTCTTTGAGACTCCTCCACTGATTCAGATTATTGGTGGTGGCGGTAGTGGTGCTTCTGCAGAAGCATTTATTGACCTTGGTGCTATCACAAACATTGACCTAATTTCTGGTGGTAGTGGATACCAAAGCACACCAAGCATTATCTTTACAAGAGATACTGACCTTATTAGGACAGCGAGAAATAGACAGAGCTTAAACTCTGTGCTGTATAACCTAACAGGTCTACTCACTAACGTTACTAGCAGTGAGGATACTGTCTACGTCGAAACAACTGACCCATATCCAGGCTCAGGTAAATTCCTAGTTGGTAGAGAAGTTGTAAGATATACAGGTAAAACCTCAACATCTTTCACTGGATGTGATAGAGGTATTAATTTCAGATTTGACCAGAAGGTTATTCTCGATAGTCTTCAGAATGACGCTGATGGAAATACTCAATATAGTTTCCAAGTTACTGATAAAGTAAGAAGGGTTATTGAGTCTTCTAACAATAGAGTTGCAATCGTATATGATTGGGACCCTACTGAAAGAGCATTATATTTGACATTCCAAGTTGACGAACTGGCGTTTATTGACGGTGGTCGCTCCAATGAGAAGTCAAAAATTATCGCGTTTGTTTGTGGTATTGCTGCATCGTCTGGCACAGGTGTTGAGCCACATGTGTTGGTAGAAGCAGAGGGAGAAAATATCGTTGCATTTACATCTCCAATTAGTTTAATCCTTAATAGAAAGTTTGAGGATGATGATGAATTGGATGGTGATGGTGACGGAATTATTGACCTTGTTAATACTGGGACTGAGTATGAAAACCAAATTAATCTAGATGGGGGTATCGCCTCGTCTAAATATGGTATTGAGGAGACACTTGGTGGTCAAAACACAACTCTCTTCCAAGTTGGTGACCAGATATATGATGGTAACCAGAATTCACTGGTTGCTACTATTAGTTCTGCTGGTGCTTTGGGAGATGGTGATTCTCATACAAGCGTAGCAAAAATCGTCATTACATATAATACTGCCACACTATTCAACGTGCCAGGTGCAGGTGGAAGCGCAGAAGTTGTAGAAGGTCTGACTACAGGTCTAACTGCAACAACAGTTGAGAGAGTGACTGGACCCAAAGCAGGACAGTTTACATTGACTGTTAAAGATATTGTAGATAACGACCCCACATATAAGTGGCAAGTTGGAGAAATTCTACGTGGAAATACATCTGGTGCTCAAGCAGATATCATTTCTGTTGAATACACAACCTATGTTAGAAACGAGGATGAATAAGCCTCATAAATAAAAAGAAGGGAAACTGCTAAAAGATGGCACTACTTACCGACCAGTTTAGAATTTTTACTGCTGAAAGATTCAGAAAAGCACTTGAGGGTCCCGACCCCACGCAATCTGACCTCTTGGCAGGAGCTGACCGTGACCGACTGTACGTGTTCATCGGTCGTCCTCAACCATGGGACAACGAAAACGCAGCACCAGATCCTGTTGACTCTTTCCAAGAGTTTTCAGATGACTATGCTGACATGATTTCCTTGAAACGTGTGTTAGCAAATGACACGATTCAAGTTATCCGTCGTACTGACTGGATTCCACCCGAACAGACCACTGGTGGTTTGGGTTACGTTTATGACATGTATCGCCATGATTACTCCGCGACTAAAACCGCCTCGTCGGGTGCGACGAAACTTTATGATGCAGACTTTTATGTCGTTAACTCGTCCTATCAGGTCTATAAGTGCATCTACAACGGGACCAGTCCTTCTGATCCTAACGGTAAACCTTCTACTGTTGAGCCTACTGGTACTTCCACATCCGTTATTACAACTGCCGATGGTTATCGTTGGAAGTATATGTATACGATCCCTGTTGGTCAAGTCCTAAAATTCTTCTCCAACGAATACATGCCTGTGCTGAGTGATACCGCTGTGGTGTCCGATGCAATCGGTGGTGAAATTGATACTGTTATTATTGCGTCCTCAGGTTCTGGTTATAACAATGGCACTTATGAAAATGTCCCCATTAAAGGTGATGGCATTGGCGGGCGTGTTTCGCTTGTTGTTGATGGTGGGCGCATTGTTAACGCCACTGTTACTTCGGGAGGAAGTGGATACACCTTCGGTAAAGTCATCATCGATGAAGTCAACGGAATCGGTGCAGGGACAGGTACAGGGGGTAGCGTCGAAGTCATTATCCCACCCGTAACTGGACATGGTGCTGACCCTGCTACTGAGCTGGGTGGTTTCCGAGTCATGATTAACACCAAGTTTACCTATGCTGAAGGTAGTGGTGACTTCCCAACTGATAACGATTACCGTCGTATTGGTTTGGTTATTAACCCATATAAGTATGGCACTCAGGAGTTAACTTCTGACCTTACTTTATCAGCAACAAAAGCAGTAATCTTCTCTCCTTCTTTTACTGGTAACTTCCAAACAGACGAAATTGTCACACAGTCTAGGACCATCGGTGGTCAGCAAGTAACTGCTCGTGGTCGTGTAATCTCTTGGAATTCTACTACAAAAGTCCTTAAGTATTACCAAAATAGAATTGACGGTGTATTCCCCGAATTCACTGGAAACCTAATTGAGTTTGAGGGTGGTAACCCCGTTGTAGGTGCAACATCAGGTGCATCTGCTGACCCTGATATTAACTTCCCGATTGTTTCTGGGTCCTCAACCAGAGTTATCAACAACACGGAATATGATTTGGGTATGGCATTTACTAATGGTTATGCCAAAGCCGAAGTCCAACCTAACTCTGGAGAAGTTATCTACATAGATAACAGGGGCGCGATTACTCGTGCTGGAGACCAAATCGAGGATATTAAAATCGTAATCGAGTTCTAAGATGCCACAGAATACTAATCTGAATATATCTCCTTATTTCGACGATTTCGATAAGGACAAGAATTTTTACAGAGTCCTCTTTAGACCTGGATATCCAATCCAAGCTAGAGAGTTGACTACTATGCAGAGTATTCTGCAGAATCAGATGGAGTCCATCGGTCAACACTTCTTTAAAGAAGGTGCGATGGTTATTCCTGGTCAGGTTGGTTATGACCTACAGGTCCAAGCTATCATCCTACAGCAGTCATTCCTTGGCGTAGATGTTGAGACATATCGTACTCAGTTGCATGGTCAAATTGTAGAGGGTATCACTACTGGCATCAAGGCGAAAGTCCTCTATTCTATTCCTGCATCTGAATCTACTCGTGGTTATGTTACTCTATACGTTAAGTATATTGAGTCTGGTGATACAGTTTCTGAAACAACAATTAAAGGTTTCCAACCTAACGAGCAGTTGCTTGCTGAAAATGAAATTACTTTCGGCACAACTCTGATTGAGGTTGGATCACCATTCGGTCAGTTGCTTCCTGTTGATGCAACTGCTGTCGCAGGTGTTGCTTATATTAACCAAGGTGTTTATTTCATTCGTGGTCATTTCGTTGACATCCCATCTTCTTATCTTATCCTTGACCAGTATACAAATAGTCCTTCTTACAGGGTTGGTCTTGAAGTAAGTGAGTCTATTGTTACTCCAGAAGATGACCCATCACTAAATGATAACGCTGCAGGTACATCAAACTATTCTGCGCCAGGTGGTCATAGATTTAGAATTAAAACAAGTCTTGTCAAGAAAGCAATTAATGACACGACTGATAAAAACTTTATTGAATTGCTTAGACTTAACAACTCCAAAGTTGAAGAGTTTGTTACATCTACTGCATATTCTGAGCTTGAGAAGTCACTTGCGAGAAGGACTTATGAAGAGTCTGGTGACTATGTAATTGATACATTTACTATTACACCTAGAGAAAACCTTGATGATGGTTTCAATAATGGTGTGTATAGACCTGGCGAAACAACTGATGATAGTAACCTATCATCTGATGACCTTGTATCGTTTGAGATTTCACCAGGTAGAGCATACGTTAAAGGTTATAGGACTGAATTCCTTGTCCCTGAATTTGTAGATGCTCCCAAACCTAGAGATTTTGAGTGTGTCCAAAATGGTATCCTATCATTCCGTCTTGGTCAATTCCTTAAAGTGTATGACGTTTATGGATGGCCTGACCTAACTGGTGAGGGTGTATCAGAAGCATATCAAACACTTGAGTTGTATGATGACTGGACTCTAAACAATACATCCTCTGTTGTAGGTAGGATGATTGGTCGTGCTCGCACTATTCAGCTGCAGCTCGACAACAATAACATGTATGACATGTGGATTTTTGATGCGCAGATGTTTACTGCTATCAACTTTGCTGCTGGTAATAATACTGTGGCAGTTGGTGATGTGCTCAAAGGTCGTACATCTAATGCTAGAGGTTTCGTTGCTGATGCAGGTAGTGGCACATATTGTATGCTGGAGCAAGTCTCTGGCGACTTTGTAAATGGCGAAGTTGTTGAAAGAGATGGTCGTGTCATCGGCACACTGGAGGCAGCACATTCCTTCAACCTTACCGACTCTCGCTCTATTAGAGGTAGAAACCAATCTAACGCTATTATCTTTGGTGCAAACCTTCTTCTTAATGACCAGCAACAGATTGAATCATCTACAGTTACTATTGACCAAGCAAGTGGACAGGACATCGTTGGTTTCAAAACCAAGATGGAAGATGACCTCAGACCTGGTGATGTAGTTACTGCAACTCAAACATCTGGTGAAGGTGAGAAGACTCTTAGAATTTTGAGAGTTGACCCACAAAACATTTCGACTACAAGCGGTAACCAATCTTCAGGTTCTCCTGCTCCCGTATTTGACTATCAGACACAGACTGCAAAATTAGACGTATCCTTGACAAAGGGTAGTGCTACTGATGGTGAGTATGGCACTCTGGTTAGAATGCGTCCTTTCGTATTCCAGAAGGACTATCAGAATGGTGAGATGTCTATTGACACACCTAGGACATCTATGAAGTCCATCTCTGACGAATCATTCTTCGTCTTTAGGACATTCAATAATAAGACTGTTGTATCTGGTGGTGTTACTGTTTCTCTCCCTGAATCTGAGCAGTTTGCTACACTTGATAACGAAAACTATATTCTTACCGTCCTTGCGCAAGCAGGGTCTGCATACTCTGTAGGACAAAACCTTGACATCGATGCATTGAATGATACAGGCACACTGACAGTTACCTTTGGTGCTGACAGACAGTCCGTTACTATTGACGGATTGGCAAACGTATCTACAGTTAAATTGACTGCTCTGGTATCTAAAAATATCGTTACCAGAAAGATTAAGACTGCTGCTAAGATGCGTGCGATGAAAGTCATCCGCACACGTAACCAGCAAGACCAACAAAAATATGGTCTAGCATATGGTAACTTGTATGGCACAAGAATTGAAGATGAAGAGATTTCATTCGCATTGAATGATGTCTATAAGATTCACGCTGTATATGAATCTGAAAATGATAATGATGCTGAAGCACCTTACCTAGTTTTAACAGAATCTACCTTCTTTGATAATGGTAGTGTTATCGTTGGTAGGACATCTGGTGCTCGTGGTAGAGTTATTCAGTTTATCAACAGCACATTGAGATTGTATTATGTTGCACTCAATGAAATTCCATTTGCTGCTGGTGAAACTATTGACGGTGTAGACGATGATAACGTTGCACTGAATGCTATCGTTGATGACGCTGATGGGTCAGTATCACTTGGTAGTAAAGTTGTTACCAGTCAGTTTGATTTGGACGCTGGACAAAAAGCACATTATTATGATGTGTCTAAGATGACCAGACTTCCTCAGTTTACACCTCCTATCCGTAAACTCCTTGTTATCTTTGACTACTTCATTCATGAATCTTCTGGAGACTATTTCTCCAACCAGTCATACACTGGTATTACTTTCAAAGAAATTCCTAAGTATAAACTTGACGGGTCTATTAACTTCCTGAGAGACCAAGTTGACTTCCGACCAGGCGTCGGTGAGTTGGCATCTGGAAGTGGCACAGTATCCGCTCCATATTATGTAAACTGTGCATCTCTTGATTTTGGTGCTAGGACATTCGACACAACTGGTGGTGCTGGTGGCTCCACTATCTTTGACGTGCCGAAGGTTAACACTGAAATGAGAATGGACTACTGCTACTATCTTCCTAGAGCAGACAAACTCTTCCTTACTCATGATAATCAACTGAAGATTGTTAAAGGTGTATCTTCAGAAGACCTTCCACCCCCAGACAACATTGACAATGCGATGTTGTTGGCACAGATTGAATATCGTCCTTATGTCTACGATGTAGAAAGAGATATCCTTGTTAACCCTGAAATCATTCGTCGTTATACGATGAAGGACATTGGTGACATTGAGACCAGATTGTCACATGTGGAGTATTACACTTCATTGACTATGCTTGAGTCTCAGGCAGAAAACACCAAGTCTTATGATGATAATGGTTTTGACAGATTGAAGAATGGATACGTGGTGGATGACTTCACCGACCATACTATTGGAGACGTGCTTCACGTTGACTATAAGGTATCCATGGACTTTAGTCAGGGTCACCTTAGACCTTCACACTACACAACTAACGTCCCTCTAGAGTTGAATCTTGCTGAGTCTAGCAACGTTGTGAAGACTGCTGGAAACATGGTGATGCTTCCTTATGAAGACATGGAGATTGTAAAACAACCTTATGCTTCTAGGACTGAAAACGTAAACCCATTCAACGTGTTTACTTTCATCGGACGTATTGACCTTTCTCCTGCATCTGATGACTGGATTGACATCGAGAGATTGCCTGCACGTATTGAAAACGTTGAAGGTGACTTCTCTGCTGTTGCTAGAGATATGCAAATTGACCAGAATGGTTTTGCTCCTATCCAATGGGGTAGTTGGAAGACTAACTGGACAGGTGAATCTCTTATCTCCAGTACTAGATTTAGAAACAGGTCTGGTAGTTTCTCCGCTGGTGGTCGTAGACTTGGTAGATTGGGTCACGGTCAAGGTAGACAACCTCTATTCGTCCACGAAAGAAGGACTTGGAGGGTTGTTAACAACCAGGCAAGACAGGGTATTAGGACTAGAGTTATTCCTAAGATTGAGCAGAAGTCTCTTGGTGATAGCGTGCTCTCACAGAGTGTCGTGCCTTGGATTCGCTCCAGAAATATCGGTTTCAACGTTGATAGATTGAAGCCTAGGACCAGAATGTATGCCTTCTTTGATGGCGTCAATGTTACTGGTTATATGACTCCTAAGATTATTGAGTTGGTTAAGTCTTCTACCGCTGACCCCAATACTAACGAAACTCCTTTCGTTGTTGGTGAGACAGTTATTGGTGAGATTTCTAAGTGTCAAATTAAGGTTGCTCCTGCCAATGATGGTATGAAGACTGACCCCTATGGCACTGGTGCAAATGCACTTGCTGAGTCTTATGCATCACAAACTGCATTCTTGAATATCGATATTACTGCAATGGCAGAGAGTGTCAACCCTAACTTCTTCGGTAACGTAGTTGTTGGTGAAGTATTGGTTGGACAAACCTCTGGTGCTAGAGCAGTCG
>CEOP01098433.1_pt1 | contig 50896 bp, 44 predicted proteins | sample 361301 | NCBI WGS metagenome assembly CEOP01 (sample SAMEA2619548, study PRJEB7988) | marine metagenome | biome: marine biome (ENVO:00000447); feature: deep chlorophyll maximum layer (ENVO:xxxxxxxx); material: "saline water (ENVO:00002010), including plankton (ENVO:xxxxxxxx)" | depth 55 m
GGACCATGAGGAAGTGTTCGAAGCTCCTTTGTCATCTGTTACAGTAATACTACCTGTTCGGTTACCTGATTGGGATAAAATTAGTTCGGTTGTTATACTATCTGTAGAATCAACATCATTAGAAGGATCTCCATCATTATTTGTATCTACAGTTATATCAAAATCCCATGCAAAACTAACAACACCCCCTTCTGGATCCATAGAATCACTAGCATCCATAATCACTGAATCTCCGGTTCTAATTACAGTAGAGACATCAAAGGTTAGTATTGGTGGTGAATTAACAAATAATGAAACATAAGCGATATCAGTCCCTCCTTGATCATTGACAACTGTAACTTCTATTGAATAATAACCTGGTATTGAAAATTGATGACTGGAAACGCCTTGTTTGGAAGTTTTTGTTGAGCCATCATCAAAATTCCATCTATATTCTTCAATTATAGTAGGATCTGGAGTTGATGATTCGCGGGCATCGAAGTTTACAGTTTCTCCAGCATTTATTTCATCTCTATCTGCAACCAACTTTGCGTTTGGATTTACATTAGATAGTCCACTACAACCTGCAAATGAAGTTACTAACAACATTAAGGTGATTAGCAGCGTTAAAGATGTCGCAGTGACTTTCATCAATGCTCGAGGCGAACTCTACACTCATATGGCTGTTGGGTAAAAATTTGATTTGCATCCAATTAAGAGAGTTAATTCGTGACGTCGTTTTCGCGGGTATTGGGTAAAGTATGTTTGGTAATTTTCAAGTTCTCGGGTTTGATCTTGAAACAACAGGTTTTGCTTCAAATAAGCATAAAATAGTACAATATGCCTTTGTTGGAAGTGACAAAGAAGGTAATCATATTAACGTTGAATCGTTGGTCAACCCGAATATGAAGATCCCTTCAGAGACTACTGATATACATGGTATTTCAGATATGGATGTTAAAAATATTCCATACTTTTCTGAACATATTGAAAAAATTACTAATCTTGTTGAAGGGTCAATAATTGTTGGTCATAATATAAATAAATTTGATTGGCCATTTCTTGAAATGGAATATCTAAGATGTGGTATTGAAATGCCAAAACCCTATGCTATTATTGACACATTAGTACTTGCTAGAAAATTTAAAATTGATCATTATGGGAGTAAGAAGCTAGGTTCTTTATGCGAAAAATTTGGAATTACTTTGGAAAGGGCTCACTCGGCTGATGCAGATGCTGGTGCTACATTACTTCTATTGTGGAGAGTAATGAAAACTTATCCTGAAAAATTCCAGACATGGTGGGATGAGTTGGATAAATCAATTTCTAATTGATTTTAACAACGGTTTCCATGGTAATATTTCTGACCAGTCCCCAAGATGTCTAATTTCTCCATCTATCCTCGTACTACCAAGAAATAATGGACCATCATATCCTAAAGTTTGTAACTCTCTTAATTGATTTAAAGGTTGATTTGATAAAAAAGCCCCAAAGTTCTTTTCTGAATCTATTAGTTTTCCATTGATTCCGTCTGGAAGCATGAGTTTGAATGATGCTAGGCCTTCTTCTGCGTCAAAATTTATCAAAGTAACAACTTCATCATTGAATCTTTTATGCCTTTTTAATGTATCATCATGGATGGCTACAAGCCATTTTGGACACCATGCTTTCCATTCACAAAAGCCGCAAATAAATTCTTGAGGTGTTGCTTGAAACGGAGTATCGGTTAATTCAATTGATTGCCATGCATTCATGGCATCTTCAGTAACTGATGGTCCCGTGGCTTCGTACATTTTTTGATTTGATGTATACCATCCTTCAGTCCTTATTGATGGATGATCAGGATTGATTAAAATTAGTAAATCTCGATAAAATAATAGTTGACGGTTTACTGTTTCACTCAAACTACCTTTTGGAGGTCTGCCAGTTTTCAAATCTACAACTATCCAACCTTTCTCGTTTCCAGATTCATCAATATCCTTCAGTAAAAGATCTAATCTTCCCATTAATTTTCCACATTCAGAATTCATTGTTCCTTCATTTGCTAAAATAATACCTTTTACTTCCTTCCACATATCTATTGTAACTTTGGAAAGTTCTACATCAGATATTTTTGCTTGATTAAGTAGCATGAATAAGGCTTTATCCAATCCTTCTCGTGCTTTGTTGTATGAGTTTTTTTTCCAACCTGAATGTCGTTTGGTTTCAAAGAAAATTTCTTTTTGTAATTGCCAATGCTTGCTTAGTATATCCTTGGCTAATTTTGGAAGCCATCCTTTTTCTGTACTTTCCCTATCTGATACATCGACGTTGCAGATATCCTCTATGGAATTGTGAATAGCATTACCTATTACAATCGGCATACCTATTTTCTTTGGTAAGCCCTGTCTAGATAGCCAATATTTACGAGGACATTCTTCATATCTATTCCATGATGAAGGAGATAATTGATATTCTTTGATATCGTATCCATCAGAGGGCCCCCAGTCTACTTCTCCCTCCTTCATGATGCCCCAGAGGTGGTAACGGTTAACAGTGATTTAGTTTCACTAGGCTTCATGACAGAGAGGCCGGTAGTCGAAGTTGATGAAGGAATTGCACCCACAGGCGCATTAGTTGTGAATTGTTTTCCTTCAGTCGGGTTTGTAAGTAGTATTGTAGCACACTATTTGATCGAGAAGTTAGAATTGAAATTAGTAGGAGGAGTTAGTCATCCCAAATTACCTGCAATGTGCTTAGTTCAAGATGGAAAGCCATTACCTCCCTTGAGATTTTATTCCGGAGAACCTATTTGTAACTTAGAAAGATGCGATAAAGTAATCCTAATTGTATCAGAAGTGCAAATTGATAATCAGATAAAGATGGGTCTTGCTAGGAGTCTGATGGATTGGAACAAAGAATCTGGTTCTGGGATTTCAATAATGATTGATTCATTTGCAAAAAATAACAAAGAAGGACATACAATATTAGATGATGATGATAAGGATACAACAATGCTAGGAATAGGTTCCACAGATGTAGCAATAAAGACTCTGGAAGAAATTGGTTTACCTTTGTTAAAACATGGTATAGTAGGAGGTATGACAGGTGTTATGATGGGCGAAAGTAGGAGAAGAGGTTTGGATTCTTTAGCAATTCTTGCTGAATCAAGTGGTGGTCCAATTGAAGGTCAACCATTTCCAGATGCTAGGGCTGCTGCAAGAATAATTGAGTGTTTAGATGGTTTATTACCTGCTATTCATCTTGATCCTGAGCCTCTTCTTGAAGAAGCACAAAAAATTGAAAATCAGATAAGAGATATGATGGCTGTAAATCTAAATCAAAGTAATGAAGATAATGGCCCTGAATCGATGTATGGTTGATTAAAAATCTCCAAGAGTAGTTTGATGCTCTTCTGGTAAATTTTTTAATATTTCAACTCCAATGAGAGAGGATAGTTCTTTTTCAGAGATTATTTTTACACCTATTCGGTTGGCTTTATCTAATTTTGATCCTGCAGATTCTCCTGCCAATAAATAATCTAAATTCCCAGAGATAGAAGATTGCACTTTTCCTCCTTCAGATTTTATTGAAAGTGCAATTTCTTTTCTAGGACGACTTAATGTTCCAGTTATACAGAATGTTTTTCCTAGTAATTTTCCAGAATTTAAAGTCTCTTTTTCCTCTGATATTTCCAAATATTTCTTTAATTCATTTATTGTAGATAATCTATTAGCCAACCCATCTAATACTAATCTTGCTACTGTCTCACCTATTCCGTCTATACTAACAAGTCTGTTTATCGCTAGATTAAATTTCATCATATTTCCTTGTTCATCACTCTCGATGGCTGCATTGCGATTATCCACTAAATCCATTAACGTCTCAAATGTTTTAACTTCTGAAGAAATCAAGGTTGCTATTTCTGGTCCTACACGAGGCAATCCAAAGGCTGAAATGAATTGTGTTAGGGTTAACTGTCGGGTATTACTTATTTCTTTGATTACATTACTCGCTGATTTAGTGGCCATACGCTCTAATCCCATTACATCAGAAAGTTCTAATTTATACAAATCGGCTATATTTGTCACTAAACCGGAAGAGCATAATTGTTCCACCAGTTTCTCTCCAATTCCATCCATCTCTAAATAGCGACACCAGTATAGTATAGAGCGCTCCAATCTTGAAGGGCAAATCATATTTATACAACGAATAAATGCCCCATCTTCGACTAATTCAGTAGAACACCGAGGACAAGTAATTGGGATATTGATATTTTTTATTTCTGGCAAAGAATCAGTGTAAGGTGAACCATCAGCATGTTTTCTACCTATCAAATCGGTTTTTTTGGCAGGACCCATTGTTTCAATAATCTTTGGAATAACATCTCCTCTACGCACAATACGAACTTTATCTCCAATTTTTATTCCTAATCTAATTACCTCTCCTCGGTTATGTAATGTGGTATTCTCAACCGTTACTCCGGACACGACTACTGGAGCAACTCTAGAAACTGGAGTTATGTTACCTGTCCTTCCTACTTGCCATTCAACATCCATCAAAACTGTAGTTGCTTCTTCAGGAGGAAATTTCCATGCTAAAGCCCATCTCGGATGATGTGCGGTCATGCCCAAAAGTTCTCTTTTGTCCAATCTATCTAATTTTATCACGATGCCATCTATTTCCCAATCTGCTTCTGCTCTTTTTTGTGTCCAGTATTCTATAGCAGAAGTCACTTCTTCAATTGTCGATTCATTATCAGAACCAGATGCAATATGATTGCCTGCAACCTCAATACCCACACTTTCTAACCAAGAAATAATTTCTGAATCATAAGTAAAATTAGGAGGATTTCTGCTATCAGGGTGTCTATCTTCACCTTCTGGAAATTTAGCACCATATGCTAGAAATATTAGATCCTCTGCTTTTCCGGTTCCTGATTTTAATGTCTTTTGACGTAAAGAACCTGCAGCTAAATTTCTAGGGTTTGGAGCTATTTCAGAATATTTCTCTCTAAATGTTGCTAAAGGCATAACAACCTCTCCACGTATATGGCAATCTCCTTTCCAATCAATAGATTCTGGGATATTGGATATTCTACGGGCATTTGCAGTTATATCTTCACCTCGAGAACCACTGCCGCGTGTCGCTGCACGGACTAGACGGCCTCTACGATATTCCAATGAAAGGGCTGAACCATCTAATTTGGGTTGACATACAAATCTACGACCTTGTGCAGTAGTTTGAGTGATATAATGAATGACTTCATCGTCTTTATTCGCCTTATCAAGGCTTAACATCGGAAATAAATGATTAACTTTTACAGAGCCAGGAGGGGGATCAGATCCCACCCTTTGTAATTGGGGATGTTCAGGAGAAAGAATTTGTAATTCATCCCATAACTTATCAAATTCTAAATCAGATAATTCAGGATTTGCTTTATTATAATAAAGATCAGAATGATATGAAATAAGCTCTGCTAGTTGTTCAATTCGGGCCGATGAGGGCTTCTTTGATGTGCCCTGTTCAACCATGTCTAATGAAGTGAGGTAGTACGCTTCAATCCTCTCTTTCTATGCTAAAAAATAAATTATGGTGGGCCTGCCAGGATTTGAACCTGGGTCTCGCGACCCCCAGCCGCGAAGTATAGGCCAAGCTAACCTACAAGCCCTTTGGGATTATTAAGACGAAAATGTTCGTAGTCAAAATATTGCCGGAAAATTATAGTTCTTCACGTGCAACACTGAACGGAGCGACTTCATCAAGTAGATCGATATGTCCAACGAACATTCTTCTGCAGCAATATCTTGTAATTCCTGCATCATCTAATACTTTATTTGTATCTCCACCATTATCTAAAGCTTCTTTGTATTGAGCGTATTTGTGAGCTATTACTTTGCCACAACTCCAACATCTTACTGGTATCAACATACTTCTTCACCTTACCTATATGACTTCTGCCACTTCTTACGAGCACCACGTCCCATTTGATGCTTGGGTTCTTTCCTACGTGGATCGTTGACCAAAAGGGACCTGTCAAATCTGATAAATTCATCTCTTAATTCTTCATCATCTCCTTCTGCTCCATCATTCCATTTAACTAAGCCACGAGCGATAGCAGTTCTAATTGCATCCACTTGACCCATTTGACCTCCTCCATGAACATCTACTTTGATATCAACACCCGATAGTCTATTCATTGCATCTGCAATTTGGACTGGCTCTAATGCTTTTCTTCTAGCTAAGGTTGGTTCCATGATGTGGATGGGTTGACCATTGACTCTGATACGACCTTTTCCTTTGCTTACTACTGCTCTAGCAATTGAGGTTTTTCTTTTTCCACTGGTAGTAACGTTGGCAATCTTACGTGATTTTCTTGCAGCCATTAATTGTCACCTCCGTTCCATCTTGTAGCATCCACTCCTAGAGACTTGCTTATTTCACCTAATCGGATGTATTTCAAAGGCAAAGGTCGTTCTAATTGAGAAGTATCTCCCCATTCGTGGCCTTCTGGTAATTCTTCTCCAGAAAGATTGGATGGTCGTCCTATCATCACTCTTAAGTCACGTAATGCATTTCTTCCACTACTATTCTTCTGATAAGGTAACATTCCACGAACTGTTCTCTTCAAAATTTGATCTGGCATTCTTGGAAAGAAAGGACCTTTTCTTGGATGGTTCAAATTATATCTAAAATGATAATCTGCTAATACTGCTTTCTTAGGGCCAGATACTATGGCTTCTTCTGCATTAAGTATAATCACTTTATTTGGATTCCCTGACTTTCTGGCAGAAAGTAATTGCTTCGCAACCTTACTTGCAAGGCGACCAAGGATCTTGTCCTTGGCATCATAAACGAAAGTAGTAGTTTCACCCAAGTATTCTCACCCCTTTTCCTTTTGGGTTTTCATTCATCAATTCACGAATCGTGATTACACGACCGCCTGCGGCTTCTATTTTAGAGCGGGCACTGGAACTTACACTGAATGCTGCGACGTTGGCCTTTCCAAAAATATCTCCGCTACCTAGCAATTTACCAGGAACAAGGATCATTTCCTCTTCCTTAGCATATCGCGATAGGCGACTTAGGTTTGGTTGGGACCAATTGCTTCTGCTTGCTTCAAGCCTCAAAGCAACGTCTCGCCACAGTGCAGAGCCAGATGACCTGCTCTGGTCCTTTAAATCGCCAATTAAGGCAATCAAGGACTGATTGGTCTTTCTGTTATTTTTACTCATATGACTCCCTCGACGTTTGTTGGGTATCGCGGCCACTTTCGGTTATGTTATCAATGCTACGGGACTGCTTCAGGGTCAATTAAACCAAAAAGTAATCAAAAAACTGAAAAAATGATATTTTCATATCCTGAAATCATCATTCGCTATTTCACTTTCTTCACCGGCAATTCTAACATTCCCATCAGAATCAATAAACTCTCCTGCCTTAGTAGCTGTACCATAAAGTCCCGATTCATTAACTGACGTTCTGTTGAGCATGCTTTCTCCTAGAGCACTAGTAATACGAGTAATCATTTGCTGGAATACTTGTATTGCACGATCTCTCTGATCTGCACCTATTTCATGGTCAGAATATCTTGCTTCTTCAAATATAGAAAAGAAGACGTTCATTTCTTCTGGTGGAATAACTCCGGAGAGCATATTACTGATTACATCCTCAAATTCACGAGTAGTTTCGAAAACTTTTTTCATTGCTCCTCTTGAACGGAAGAATTTGATCAAATTCTTATAACAGTCAAAAATTGCCTCTATGTAGTTGTTAGAAGCTTTTAGAGCCATTAAAGAATCTGTTAATATACCTCTAATAATTTCAATCTTGCGTCTTTCACGATAGTTTTGATACATCACTGCTCCAACAAGTACAGCAATTGCTAATGCTATAGCTACCACTATTAGTGCTTGAGTGGTAAAGAAGCTTTGTTGTCCAACTTCTAAATCCCCTCCCAATGCAATAACAGGTGTATTGTTTAGATATTCACCTTCAAACAATGCCGACTCTTGGAATTGAACCAATACTCTCCACATTCCATCTTCGGCAATCTTTTCTAATTCTCCTGGTATCTCTTCACCAGTGTATATAAAGCTGAAATTGGCCACTCCTTGTTCATTTGTAATCATATATTCTACATCATGTGTTTCCCAACCAGTTCCATTCCAATACTGAATAGTGAATATTACTTGTTCACCTTCAACGGTTATTGCCAATCTATCTCTGAGTATTGTAACTGCTCCTGAAATCATATCTCCTTCTTGATATCCTTGAGGGTTTGACCAATGATCTTTCAATAGTATATCTACTCTACTTCTGACTAATACTTCCACATCAATGTAAGAGCTATTTACAACTGGATTGGACTCAGCCCTACATCCACCAGGTATTTCCTTATCTGGCTCATAGGCAACTCGTACTGTACGGAATCCCTCTAATTCATTACCATTAGGCTCTACACCACGTCGACTCGGATTGTCATCTGGATCCCCAGAATACCAGGACATACGTCCAGTTCCGTCTTCAGTAATTGCTGTAGCCATTGGCCGAGTATTGGTTTCAGGATCCATATAGATGTTCAGACATTTACCACCTATTGGTTTTCCATTTGTCTGAATCAATCTAGCATCAAGGTGGAATGCTTCCTTGAGATATAATACATCAAATATAGAGCCATTTGAAAATTCAAACTGTGTGAAATCAGATCTAAATGGTCCAATCTCAGAGATACTCAAAGATGAATTTGAGAAAACAGGGAATAATTTTACTTTGGTGGCATTCTTATATCGATATCTGTCATTATTTTCATATGAATTAAATTCAATATTTACTCTTGCTTGACCTGCTTGTACGCCAGAAATTGGACAGATAATAGAGAAATTTCCAGTAGAATCTGTAACTCCTGGAATACATGATACAATACCTTTGTCTGAATTATCCATCTCATAAGTAACTCTTATTGCTCTGTTTTCTAGTAGTCCTCCTAATTCATCAGTTAATTGACCTGTGACAATCATTGGTTTTTCAATTGCAAGGCCGGTATTAGGGTCTATTTCGGAGGTGTATACAATCTGATCATCCACTTGTAGAGATGTTCCTCCAATTAGGCTAAAACCATCTACTTGGAATTGCATAACTTTTCGGAAATGATCGTTGTTAGCCAGTAATACACATGAATCCCAGGCTCCAGAAATAGCTAGCATTTCTTCTGCCAATGGTTCACAACCCTCATGAGGTAAATTTTCTTCAAATCTAAGAATAACATTCACTGGCCCAAATCCATCAGGCAAGAAAGAAAATGGATCATCTCGTAGTAATTGTGGATTCAGGACTATTTCATGATGTATTGTACCTGCATTAGGGCATAATTTATTCACAATTTGACGGTGTACTCTGTCTTCGAAATCTATTCCTTCAAGAATTACTGAAACTTCTCCACCAAGTGAATCACATCCAGACAGAGCTTCTCCTCTATCTTTTTCAAATGCTGTTCTATTATCATCAGTAACTTGAGCTGTGAAGTACCAAATATCGCCCGTTCCTAATTTATTAGGTGAAGTACTTTGAAGATTGATGTAGGTTCTAGATACAACCCATAATGATGCTTCAGTATGTGTTCCTTCGTGTAAAGCGTCTCCTAGGTATGTATAACCAAGTGTGAAATTGCCTAACTCATGTGCATCTCCTATTGAAAGATTAACTTGGAAAATTCCATTCCTATCTGTAATAACTACGCCATTTGAGCCGTCAGCCGACCATGTATAATTGACAGGTACTTCTCGTAGAGGAATATCTGAATTATCTGTAAGTCTTGCCTCGATGGAAGCGTTTTGTCCTCGATAAAGACGTGGTTCGGTAGTTATTTTAATCTTAGTAGTACCTATCATTGAGACGTTACCAAAGCTACCTACAGGTGCTAATACTTGTTCTTGATTTCCGGTAAAATAGTAGTTTGAATTAACAAAACCTGATTTAATTCCAAATGTTCCTGCGGCCCATGTGGAATCAAAGGTATGATTGAATTCAAATCTTGCTTCTCCTTCAATCAAACTAGGAGATCCTGACCTTCTTACTTCTCCCACTCCTTGGAAGACTAAGTTACGATCTTTATCAACGGCAAGTTGCATACGATCATAAACATAAGGAGCCATAGTTCTATTCCAAACCTTTCCTTCAACATACAAAGTTTCACCAGTAAACATTTCTGGGATAATTTCGCATCTAATTGGACTATCTGGATCTGTTGGGTCTGCAGCTCCACATGGTGGAACATCAAAGGCGGCTCCGTTTTGTAATTTTGTTGACCAGTAATTACCATCATCAACATGCACATTAGATTCTAGATATTGAACCGTCACAAAAGGCTGATTGTTATTATCTAGAAGAACACCACCTGCTATTTCGACAAATGAGGATTCTTGACCATCCCATAATATTGGATACGCTTTACCTACACTTACCTCAGAATAATCTAGTCCTGCAGAAACCAAAGACGGTTGATGGTATAATGCTCTCCAAGCGCCAAATGATGATCCTGTGAATTGTGTAGCATCATAAAAATAAACCGGCCTTGTGGCAGGAGTAATCAATTGGGTTTCAACAAACATTCTCTTCATGGATCTAATAGAGAAACTATCAGTTTCAGACGGTTCCAAATATGGCCAAGGCCAATCATATCCCAAAGAAGGGTCTACTGACCCCATAAATGAATAATCACCAACATCTAGGCTAGTTGGAACTTCAAGATATGGAGAACGTATTACCTCGTGTTGTTTCGAAAAATTATTCCATAAAATTTCTTCCCAGCCACCTGCAATTGTACCTTCTCCATTATCTAGGCTGCTATCATATCGGACCTGTTCCCATGCTCCTACAATTCCATTAGATTGGTTAAATCTTAGGTTCGCCCAGCCATCATTTCCTGCTCTATATCCAAATCCATAACCATCGAATTCAGTTGGATGTGTTACATTCCCAAAAATACCTCCATTTACTACGAACGAAAATGGTGCATTTGATATTCTATTATCAAAAATACCTCGATCATAATCTGCTGAATAATGTGTCTTAAGACTAATTTTCAATGGCATCTCTTCTGATCTAAATTGAGTACCTGCACTGTATCCAGTTGTCGTATTTGCCCTAACTTCAACAGGTATATTTTCGGATACTGCGCTATCATGAATAAACATCTCAGTAACTTCAGCATAAACATAGTAAGTAGAATTGGAACCAACTGAAATATCTTCAGGGAATAAGAATTGTCCGACTGTATAACGGCCATTAGAATCTGTCAAGACGTCTACAGTTTCCAAAGCAACTGTTCCGTTTCTAGTCCAGATTATTTGAATCTGGACTGGTATGTTTGCAGTAGGCATAAATGTACCATTGTCTGCTAATAAATTGACCTCTCCTGAAAAGATTGCTGGAGTTATGGCATCAAGCCATAATACTGAAGGTGAATAAAGTGTAATTCTAGTTGGTGTTTTATCATCTTCATCGAGAATGCCATTATTGTTTGAATCCCAATCGGATGTTTCTGGATCAAAATTTTCTTCCATGTGATCGAAATCTGAATCTGTCCTATTATCTGCATCATCATCAATATCATATGAATCAGGGCCTGTGAATGGATCAGAAGGATTTGCTATTGCAGATCCATTTCCAAAATCATCATGATCCCAGGGGTTGGTAGATTCTGAATTAAATCTGGTTGGCCATAACAGTACTTCATCGATATCCTTCATACCATCTTGATCATCATCTTCATCGACATCATCTCTTAATCCATCATTATCATGATCCCATGCAGATACAAATGGGGTGACACTTGATAATTCTTGAGAATTATTGATGCCATCAGCGTCCCAATCATCATCTTTCCAATCTGGTATTCCATCATTATCATGATCCCAAACAGATTGCTCTTCTCCCGTGAAGCATAACTCTATAGTTTCTTGGAATTCATCTGTTAATCCATTATTATCATCATCTGGATCTTCTCCGTCAGGGACTCCATCATTATCATTATCAACATCATAATATTGTGGAAATAGTAGACCTTGTCCCATTACACCTTGATCCCAAACAGCTTGGTACCATCCATCATCATCCGGGTCAGTATCTAAACCATCATCGTCAGCATCTACGCAGTTACTTCCTGTGAAATAATATGTATCATCATCAGTTGTCCCATCATCATCCCAATCATCATTTGGATCTACTTCTAAATAATCCCAGAGTCCATCATTATCATCATCAACATCCCAATGATCATACACTCCATCAAAATCATCATCTAAATCTGCAGTATCATTGGCCATACATTGGGGCTCTAAATTTCCAATAATTGGTGCACCACAATCATCATCTGGATCTTCATTATCATTTAACATATCAGCTACTTCATCGGGGAAAAGATTGGCATTTCCATCTGAAGTCCATTGAAATAGTGGGGCGTTTTGGAAATTATTTAGGCCGATATATGCAATGTAAAGATCTCTATTATTCTTAATATCGTTGTATGTTACAGCAGCAGTAGGTACTGGATTGCTACCTGGATCAAATGTGAACCACCAACAGTTACTACTGCATTGGTTATTTCCTTGAGAGTTGGCACCATCATATGCACCGTCATCGCGTGCTGGATCTGGTCTACTACTATATGGAACGGTGTAGAAGTTACCACCAGTTTGTGATCCCTGTAAGAGAGGAAATCCAAAGAGCCATGCTAGAGAAAGTCCACAGGCAAATGGTCCATCTGCTCCTGCTACTCCCGCGAGGAATGCTATAGAAATATCACATTCGCTATCATCAAAAGAGCCTCCAAATTGAGGATTATTAGTATCTAAACGCCCATCAGAGCCCTCATCTTGGTCCCACCAGTTTGGAAGTCCATCTGAATCCATATCGACATCAATACCATTGATTAATGAGTCTCCATCCATATCAATATCAAAGAAATTATTACCATTAAAAGGGCTCCATTGAGTTACTACTGCCCAATACATTTCTGGAATCATTCCATTGGATGTGATGGTTGTTGCTCCATCTGTAGAGTACCCATTGTACGGTAGGACGAAGTCTTGTACGTACATAAATGGACTAAAGTGCCAATACATATCAAAGAGTAGAGTAAAAGTTCCAGTATATAGCCCACTATCAGTACTTCCATCAATTATATCTCCATCTGAATGAGGATAATTATTCGTAAAAATATCTGTACTATCAGTATCTAGTATCCCACAGTTTCCATCATCAGGGTCATAAAGATCTGGGATACCATCATTATCATCGTCCCAATCTTCATCATTAGCGAGTCCGTCTCCATCAATATCTGTATCAATTGAATTTAATCCATCATCCCTATATTTTGAACCATTCAATAAATGCAGATCGTTGTCATCGTCTAGGTCACAGTTTTCATCAATATCTAACCAGTCAATTACTCCATCATTATCATCATCCATATCCACCCAATTATTCAGACCGTCGCCATCCCAATCATTGTTCCCAGTGTATGATTTACGCATTAAAATACAATTATCATCAGGGTTTTGTGGATTAGGATTCTCCAAAGAAGGACAATTCCATCCATCTATTTCTGAATCTGTAGAGTTCATAAATGGATCTAATTCATTCACTAAACCATCATTATCCAGATCATAAGGAATATCTGTGATATCTATCCCAGGATTTCCGATAAGACTGTCTGGTGAAAGTGGCGCTCCCATGTCTGTATCTTTCCAATCCCAAACTAAGTCATAATCTGCATCAATGGCTCTGTAAATATCATCATCTGCATCTCTATCATAATCAAGTTCACAATCTATACCAGGGATTCCGATTAAGTGTGAATTTGGAAGATCGCCCATACCGTCTCCATTGGTATCTACTTGCATACAACTATCTGGTATTCCATCATTATCATCGTCAACATCCCACATATCTAGAAGTCCATCATTATCATCATCAGTATCTGAAGAATCTGGTGAGCCATCGTTGTCATTATCTGGGTCGATGAAGTTAGGTATACCATCATCATCAAGATCGCCATCAATAATTTGCGTAAATGTCTGTTCTAGAGGATGCCAGATTGTTCTTTCTTTCGTCACGAAATCAAATGTATCCGTCCCATAAGCAGCAGGATCCATTGTAAATGCTTCTGGGAACGGTTTCCCAGATTCGTCCCTTATTGTAACTTCACCATCGTAAAATGATGAGTCAGGATCTGCATAAAGTACAGTGCCAATAGCATTAAATTTGTGACTGAATGTGCTTCCAGGTGAAATTGGTCCACTATCAAAAGAACTATCTGCAGCTCTTACCGATCTATCAGATACAGCGTTATTTGTCCATACTATAGTATCACCGGCTTCTATAGTAATTGATTGAATTGAAAGACCTGCATTTGTCATAGATATATCAAATTCTTCGGTACTTGCCCATACTTCAGCAGCAGCCCAAGGAGCTGATAGCGTGATGTTAGATGTAAGTTGATCATCCCAAGGATGCTCGTCCCATATATCTTCAACACCATCGTTGTCGTCATCTATATCGAAATAATCTTGTTCACCATCTCCATCAAAATCACATGGCCATGTGAACTGATCTAAACGGGCATCATTATCATCGTCCTCATCATATGTCCCTTTTCCACTACCATCTATGTCTTCATCTGGTACACCATCATTATCATGGTCAAAGGGATTTTGATCAATCAAATAACCAGTACCTACTTCAGTAAGAGTCCAAGGATGAACTGTAGAAGGTACGACATACCTATCTGAAGTTACGTTACTTGGATCTGAGCCTTGTGAAAGATCAAGGGGTCCTTCCAAAATTCCATCATTGTCATCATCCCAATCAAACTCATCACTTATACCATCATTATCGTGGTCAAAAGGATCTGTTCCATAGCAACCATCAAATCTCTCAATAAGATCGCTGATTCCATCATTATCATCATCTAAATCATTAAGGTCGCTGATTCCATCATTATCATGATCGTCCGTATTTGTCTCTTCTAAATAAAATTCATAATTAGGATTTAATGCAAGTGCGGAAGGATCTGAGATTTTACCATAATATGATGCAGGGTCATTGTAAAAAATATCTGAATACATTGGGTGATCAAAGAAATTCATATTTTGTTGTTCTTGTAATTCTTGGCCATTTGGTTCTTCAGAAGGTAATGATGAATGTTGAAATAATGTATTATTAGGATTTTCATGTTCATCATCTAAATTTGATTTATTATCAAAATCTTGGAAGGAATACATCTGGGTACTAAATATCATTATTGAAACTAAAAATATTGCTGAAAGAGTTTTCTTTTTATCTTTGATGTTTATTTTATTTGTTAATCTTGCTCTCACTATAATCACCTAAGTAATCCTTTACGACTTATTATCATTTATGAATAAATTGTTTGATTTTATTCTATTGTATCATCTAAGTGTTTTAGTATCATCTTAGATTTAAATTTGTGAATGTGAAATGATTAAAATTAAATTATAAAGTTACTGGGCAATATCATGAGTTCTGGGAGGCATTTACTTAATTCAAAGATACATAGAGCAGTAGTAACTGAAGCAGATTTAGATTACATAGGATCTATCTCAATAGATGAAGATCTTATGGATGCCGCAGGCATAATAGAATGGGAAAAAATACAGGTATTGGATATAACTAATGGATCTAGATTAGAAACTTATGTAATTAAAGCACCTAGAAATTCTGGAAAAATATGTATAAATGGTGCTGCAGCACATTTGGTAAATACTGGAGATTTGGTAATATTATGCACTTATATTACTTTAGATGATGATAAGATCAATAGTCATAAACCTAAAATTATTCATGTTGATAATAATAATAAGATAATATAACTCTATTAGTCATAATAGTGATTGTGTATTTTCTTCACGTACTGTTTGATAGTTATCACATATTGTATCATAAACATTTTTCCCTTTACATTGTATTAATACATCAATTCCATCTGGAGTTTCTTTTCTATTTATTATTTCATGGTTGGTATATTCTAAACATGCTGGACAATTAATCTTAATATTTGTTGGAATCGTAGAAATTGGTTCTTCATTAATAATTTCTGCATTCTTTCGTTGCTTTCTATTAAAATAAATTTGATATGTGATACTGATAATTGTAAGTATTGCAGAAGCCTGTAATTCTAATTCTTGGCGAGATGAAGGTAAAGTACCCTTGATAAGAATATTAGATCCGTTGGCTATTAACAAACCTGAAAAAATTCCAGCAAGTATGATTGGCATTGTTCTTCGTAAAATTCTCCTAAACATGTACGATATTATGATTATTATTAAGAGCATAATAAATTCTAATGTATCATTTGTTATATTAGGAATCGCAGGTAGCTTTGCAATATAATCAAGTAAATCGATGTTTCTTTCGAACTTAAGATAATCATAACTAAAAATGAATAAAAATGTTGGTCCACTAACTGAGATAATGTCTTCAGTTACCTGCATCCAAGAACGGACTATAAATGCTCCAATTATCGCTATTATGGCTGCCAAAAGATTCTTTGGAATAGGAAAATCAGATGGGATAAATGATTCAATGTATGCTTCATAAATGAAATATGCTACTATTGCTCCAATTAGTCCAAAAATTTTGTAAAGACGAGTATTATTAATTGATATTCCCAATGCATAATGGCCGACAACTTTCCTCTTCTGTTTTGCAGGATCTCTAAAAAGATATATTCCTATTGATAAGCAAATAAAGCCTATCACATATTGTTGCATAGTTAATACTGGTTAACTGATATTTTATAGTTTTATAATAATTTTTTTAGAATAGTGATTTTATTTGATAATATTTTAAAATCGAATTACGCAAATAACTGAATACTTATGGCCAATCATAGTATGTCATGAGTTTCATCGGGAGACATAAATTGATGGCTTATGGGAAAAAAGATATGCATGTAGAAACTGCGTTGATAACTTCTTTCGTATTTTTAATTATGTTATTTTTTATTTTTTACAATGATTTATTACGAGATGTGCCAGCATTAGATTCTGTTGTCTCTTCAAATTATTTATCTGATGAATTACTTGCATTATTTCGGACTTTGTGTGCGATACTAAGTTTAGTGACTCTGGCATGGGTGGCGTTAGATCCTAAAGGGGCTCCAGATTATCCCTTGTACTTTGAAGAAAGAATTAATCGCAAACGTCATTCATCTGGAATAACACGACTTGCGGCATTTACAATGTGGCATTTTGGTCTTTTTGGCTTGAGTTTTGCAATTTCTGCCGCGGCTTCATGGATTCATATATCTGGTAATGAGGTGCCCAATTGGATACTTATTTCGAGCCCAGCACTTTTTGCTACAACATATAGTTGTGCAATATTGGTGACTTGTGTTGTTTCGTTTCATATTATAGATAATGAAATTTCAAAAGGTAATAATATTGATCATTTATTTTATTGGTATGAGATAGTAATGCATAATCTGAATGTCATAATATTAGGAGCAGCATTGATAATCAATAATATAGAAGTAGATTGGAGATATTTTTCTTTACCAATAATTTTTGGTATAATCTATGTTTTTTGGGCAAGAATATATGCTAATTTAGCAGATGTTTATATTTACAATTTCTTAGATCCTAGATTAAAGGGAGCTCCATTAATTCATTTTCTTCTACTAAGTTTTTTGATGTTTTCTTTTTTTATTGTAATACTTTTTGAAAGATTAGTGAATTGGAATTTATTTATTGGTAGTTTATTGATTATTCTATTCACTGGGGCTATTGTAAGGATTAAACAACCAGAATATAATGATTAGGTTTTATTCAAATTCTTTACTCTAGATTCTTCGCGTATTGGAATATGGATAAGTGCGGAAAGAATTCCTGCAGCTATCCCGACCCACCATACTAGATTGTAGGAACCATAACTATCATAGAGTATTCCTCCGAGATAAACGCCAGTAAAACTACCCAATTGATGTGAAAAAAATACTATCCCATAAAGAGTAGCCATATACTTTAATCCATAAATATGAGCAATTAAACCACTTGTTAAAGGAACCGTAGCTAACCAAAGAAAGCCCATAGCAAAAGAAAATATCAAAACTGAATTTGGCGTGATAGGTGTTAAAATAAACCAAATTGCTGAAATTGATCTGCCTGCATATATTCCAGATAATATCCATTTACGAGGATATCTTTTACCTGCCCATCCGGCTAGTAAGGTCCCCAAGATGTTGGCAAAGCCAATTACAGAGATGGAAAAACCTCCAAGAGCGGCGGTAGTTTCTATTCCTAAATCACCACACCATCCACTAGGATCTATTGGTGAGCTCATTTCGGTGACAAGTGCTGGAAAATGTGCTGTAATAAAAGCCAACTGATACCCACAAGAAAAGAATCCAATGAAAATCATAGCAAAAGAAGGGTCTTTGGAAGCCAATTTTAGAATATCTCTCATGCTCTCTTCTAACTGCTCTTTACTGGCAGCTGCAGGTGCTTTCATTAATGGTAATAAAAGTAGAGTAGCAAGAATTGTTATTGCGAAGATAAGAAATACTGTTTGTACGCTTACGTGAACTAAAAGTGCAACGGCAGCAATTGGTCCGATGACTTGACCCAACGAACCAGCTGCTGTGGTTATTGCTAAACTCATGGATCTATGTTCAGAGGCGCTTGCACGTCCGACTACTGCAAGTACAACTCCAAAACCAGTTCCTGCAATTCCAAAACCAACTAATATTTCGTATATTTGATATTCAATTGGCGTTGTTGCACCAGCTGTCAAAACTAAACCAAGAGAATAAAATATAGCACCGATTATAATTGATTTGCGATCTCCTACCTTCTCGGCGATTGCTCCAAATATTGGTGCCCCAAATCCCCATGCTAAATTTTGAATCGCTATTGCCAGACTGAATTCTACACGTGGCCAGCCAAATTCTTCCTCTATTGGAATTTGAAATACTCCAAAAGATGCTCTAATTGAAAATCCTGTAAGAATTATCAAACAACCACAAATCAAGACTGGATTTATCAAGGAGGATTGTTTTTCCATATTATTTGGAGATGAGTGAATCAAATAACTTTATCTTATAAATATATTTTAGATTTTAAAAATAAACAAGATTTAATTTGATTACTGTAACAGATATCTTTGTCTAGCTAATAGATTGAGGTTTGAATTTATGAAATGGAAAGTTGAAATGATGAATAATCAAACTGGTAAAGTGATAATTATCACCGGATCGAATACCGGTATTGGATACCATATGGCTCATAGTTTAGCAGCCAAAGGGGCAAGTGTGATCATGGCATGTAGGAATTTAGAAAAAGCAGCTTTGGCACGAAAAAAAATTCTTAAAGATTTTCCAGAAGCAGATATCAAATTATACCAATTAGATCTTGCTGACTTAGAAAATATTAGTAACTTTGCAAAGAAATTTATTGATGAAAATGAACGACTTGATGTACTAATAAATAATGCTGGTGTGATGATACCCCCTTATTCAAAAACAAAAAATAATTTTGAATTACAATTTGGTACAAACCATCTTGGGCATTTTTCACTTACTGGTTTACTACTTCCTCTTTTGGAGAAAAATGAAGGTGGTCGCATAATCACTGTTTCAAGTATAGCACATAATCCGGGAGTAGTAGATTTTGATGATCTAAATAGTGAACGTAAAAGATACAATAAATGGGGTTCTTATTCACAAAGTAAAATTTCTAATTTGTACTTTACAATAGAGTTAGATAAGCGTTTAAGGGCTAAAGGTTACTCTACAATTTCACTGGGTAGCCATCCAGGATATTCAAATACAGAATTACAAAGATATTCTATTTTGTGGCGAATATTAAACATATTTTTTGCTATGTCTGCAAAGAAAGGTGCGGAGGCTACACTTTTTGCAGCAACTGAACCAAAGGCTACTGAATACATTTATTGGGGCCCAACTGGGATAATAGAAATGAGAGGTTCTACAGGAAAAGCAAAACTGAATAAAAAAGTAAGAGACGAAAATATAGCAAAACGTCTATGGGAAATAAGTGAAGAGATGACAGGAACTAAATATCTTAGTTGACTATTAAAATGATATTTTAAATTATTAATTTGAAAAAGTTTCAAATAAAGATATCTAAACATAGAATCATGACAAAAGTACAATCAGGGTTTGCAATTATTTTTTTAATTTTTATTTCTACACTTACGGGCTGCTTAGATGCAAATTCAGATAATGATTTTTCTGATGAAATTATTGGATGTACATACCTTGATGCAATGAATTATAATGAATCTGCCACTTTGGATGATGGTTCGTGTGTTTATCCTGAACCTGATGTTCCCATATTGGGATGTATGTATTCTGATGCACTTAATTATAATTCATTGGCAACTGAAGATGATGGTTCTTGCAGATATCCAGTAGTCCCAGATCCGATATTAGGATGTATGTATTTAGGTGCATTCAATTTTAATTCTAATGCAACTAAAGATGATGGTTCTTGTGTATATGATTCGGATGGAGATGGTATTTTGGATAATTTAGAGATAATTGGTTGTAGTGATTCTATTGCCATGAATTATGATATCAACGCTACTGATGAGGGGATATGTTATTTTGAACCTGAATATATGATGGAATTAAATGAATTTTGGACATTATTAGATTGTGATAATTTAGATGATTGTGATGTTTTGGGAATTGTGTTAAATTCAAGTAAAAATGTTATCAGGTTTTGGAGTGTATTAATTTCAGAAGAAGACCCTGTATTTGGAGGAAATGCAAATACTACCGGTACAGAGGTATGGATTGGGGCTAATGCGGATACAGAAACGACTTATTTAAGAACGTTAATCAGATTTTCAGGAGATGTTTCTATTGACCAAACTACAGTTCAGAATTCTACTGGAATAAATTATAGAACAGGAGATGATATGTCTGGAGCGTGGTATTTTGCAAGAGATGAAATTTATCAATTTTCAGATCCACTCTCAGATGAGGAGGATTCCGAGGATGATGAAGTTGTAAATGATGGCGTTAATTGTAATGAAGAAGGTCCAACGTTAGATGGTTTAAACTCAACATGGGCTGATAACTGGAATATTTCTACAAAGGATGGTGTACATATGATAACTGCTAATAATGGTACTTGGGATTTAAATATCGAATTAGAAGGTAACCCAGTAGAGCATTTGAAGATGAGTTTGATTGAAGTTAATGGTTTAGAGTCTTGTGGAATTCAATTACTAGATGCTGATAACTTAAAGATGGAGGTAAATCCTAACTATCCTCGTACATCAATGACTATGAATTTTGAAAATGAAGAAGAAAGTGAAACTGAAAATACCAAAACTTGGGGTGGAAATTTGGGCGAAGATCATTCAGAAGAAGTTTACTTGAATGAAATAACTATGCAAACTGGATATGAGGATGATGAGGGAAATTTTACAGTGGTTGCAGACCTTAGTTTGATTGATCAAGATTCTAGTAGTACCGATCAGTGTTTTATTTGGTCATTAACATGGTCAGACTCGGATAATGATGGCTATACCTCTTCAGGAGATACATATACAGTAACAAGAACAGATAGAGTTAATGTTGGAGGTTCATGTTCTGATGAATATAGTAATCATGATTTTCAAATTAGATTTTACGACGAGTGGGCACAAATGCCTACTGGAGGAGTTTTCTTGCCAGGTTTTGGATTTTTATCTGTAATTTCAACGCTCATAATAGGTTCAATATTTTCTGGTAAAAAAAATGAGTTTTGTTAATTATTAAAAGTCTCTTTTAATATTGCAGCGCATCTATCTGCAATTGCGGTACCGACTTCTGAGGTTGAGGCATTTCCGCCTAAATCATAAGTAATTATGTCACTCTGAGCCAAATGCTCTGAAATAGCTCTATCAAGTAATTCAGCACATAATATTGCATCTTCATCGTTATGTCTAGATCCTAAATTATCAAACATAAGTTGGACTGAGGAAATTGTTGCTATTGGATTAACAATATTCTTTCCAGCATGTTGAGGTGCCGATCCATGTACTGGTTCGAATAGCATGTGATTATCACCGATATTAGCGCTAGCAGCCATGCCTAATCCTCCTTGTAATACTGATGCTAAATCTGTGGCAATATCTCCAAACATATTTGGTAGAACTACGACGTCTAAGTCTTCTGGACTACGGATGAGCCACATAGTAAAAGCATCAATATATGCTTCATGTGTTTCTAACTCAGGATATTCAGATGCAACATCTTGGAAAACTTTCCTAAAAAGTCTACATCCTTTGGTAACATTACTTTTATCTACACATGTAACTTTTTGTTGGATTCCTGTTTTTCCCATTCTTCGATTGGCTAATTTAAATCCAAAATCTATTACTCTATGGCTACCATTTTTTGATATTGGCCTTGGATCCCATGCAACTTCACCTTCCAATCCAGGAAATTTCTCTATAGTTACTGGCTCATCAGGATTTTGGCCGGATACAGCTAATGCTGAACGACGTAATAATGCATGATAAAGTCCCTCAGTATTTTCTCTAATTAAAACCATGTCAACCAATTTTGAATCCCATACTTGCATATATTTTCCATGTATTTTATGATCTACTCCTGGATATAGTTTGACTGGACGAACATTTGCATACAAATCTAAGCCGGATCGTAACCCAAGTATTACTGAACCTCCAGCGTTGTCACCATTAGGTAATTTTGCATCTGGCCAACCTATTGCACCCAATAGAATCGCATCAGAGTTATCTCTACAATGTTCAAATGATCCTTCTGGCCACTCCATTCCAGTTTCTAGATAGTATTCTCCTCCGCAAGGAATTTCGGTTATATCAAAATTTAATGGGCTGTAGTCTTGAAAAACTTGTAAAATCTTCTGCCCTTCTTTAGCCACTTCTTTACCAGTACCGTCTCCAGGCAAAATAGTCAGACGGTAGACAGTCATGGCTCTTGGCAGAGCGACTTCATTTATCACTTCAACTCCTTTATTGAACCTAATGAGGGATGGGATAATTGATAGACGGCCGAGTGTGATGGGTGGTTATGGAGAGTGGGCCAAAGGATGGAAAAGAGACTCCACGGATTGACATAAAGGCTCTTCCTGACTCCGTAGCAAGATTATGGGAAACAATGTTGCGAATAGAACCAAACTGGGATTTATCAAAATGGTTAGATGAAAGAGCCCAAGATGAGTTAGAACTAGTTGAGGGTCATCTTGGAAGAGAAAGATTACGATTAGAGCAAAGATTACATCGAATTGAAACTCTAGTAAAGAGATTAAAAAGACAAAGAGAAGTATCTGATGGAGTAAGAATAACCGATCCCAACCAAAAAAATTTGTTTGATGTCTATGAAAACAATGAAAAAAGTTTAGACAAAGGTAAAAAAGGAAAAAATAACCAAGTTGATGAAGGCGAGGCAATCGTAGATTTTGGAGCTCTTGGATTCGATGATGATCCATTATTAGCCATAGTTTCAGAACATATATTGAGTATGATGGAAAATGAAAAAATATCTGGAAATAATGTAGTACACTATTCTCATTTGGTTAAGAGATTTAAAACTCTAGCAATAGATGAAAAAGAGATTGATGAAGCAATATCAATATTATTGCAAAAAAGAATGATTGTTGAATTAGATCAAGATATTTTTGGTCTCGAAAATTGATTAAAAAATATATACAATCTTTCAAAAAGAAAATGCTTCTAGTATATTCGATTTAAATGGTTAGTGAAGCAGCTGGATGGTATGCTAGAGTTGACCACGAATGCTGTGATAGAGTAAAGCAAATTGAGATATGGCTTGATTCATGGGAAAAATCAGTAGAAAAGAATATTCCTGTTGCAGCAACGCTTCCAAAAAATTGGCCAACTTTACCTGCTGGTTTGTTATCTGAGCCCGGAACAGTACTTGACACACTACTTTCTAGACATGAAGCAGGACAAGATGGTAGATCAGTAAGAGGAATAGGATCCATACAAGTAAAATTAGCCGATTTGATATTGGCTGATGAATTTAAGAATACTAATACCATAAAGAAGAAAGAGCCACTGGCTACAATTTCCATATCTTCATTACCTCCCGGCTTTAGAGCATATGCTGAACAGATAAATAATGAAGTACAGACTAAATCTGAAATAAATAAGTATGATGTTAAATTAGAAAATCAAACTATGACTGGTATACCTATTCCATTTGCAGATATAGCAGTTGGCGCAGGAATATTCCCCGACAGGATGTTAAAAATTCATGCGGAAAGATGTGAAAGTTTGGAAGAATCACTAAAAAAAGAAGATACAACTAGGCTTTTAGAAGGTTTACAGCTTCTTGATTATTCAGAAGTTGGAGTTTATGCAACAAGAAGAAGAATTATAATAATTCTAATGAAATTAGGCTTAGTAAGTTCGAAGAAAGAAAAAGGGAAAATAGGCAGATTAGATGCTGAATTGATTTTGGAGAATAATGTTCTTTGTAGAGACATTTTAATTGACGATTGGCCATGGAATGAAAAGCCAAAATTTATTGTTTCTAAGCCTCCTTGGTTGAGAATCAAAGATAAGTTTAGAAATCAACAAAATGGTAGTGAATTAAGAAAAAGAATGTCTGAAAAACTTAGAAATATATGTGATTTGAATGGTAAATTGAGATATTCTGCACTCAGAGGTAATGTTAATTTATATCGTTTGTACGTCGAAAGATCATTACAAATTGTTCAGAAAGATGGTAAAATTAGAATGATAGTTCCAGATTCATTGCTTCGTGAGAAAAGTAGTTCTCCGCTAAGAAAAATATTGGTATCTAAAAATAGATGGGAAACGTGTTGGTCTTTTTCAGAAAGTAATAAGCTCTTTCCAGGACATTCTCAAGGCATCTTAGTAATAGAATTGATAGCAGGAGGAAAAACAGAAGTTTTAACTAGCTTCGGACCACTAGAAAGTGGTGATTTTTCAAATAAAGAAGGATTGAATTCTAAGGCTCCATTTCTAGAGTTGGAAAGAGGTCCGTGGTCAACTTGGACGGATACTTCGTGGGCTGTCCCAAGAATGCCAAGAGATTCTTTAATGAGGCGAAAGACGTTAAATGCAATAAATAATCTCGCAGATGAGCCTCGATTGGGCGAGGAAGACAACTGGCTGAATAGAGGAGATAAAACAATACGTATCAAAGTAGGAGAAGTAGAGCAGAGCAATAACATAGGAATTTTTGATTGGAATGAAGAAACAAAAGGTGTTCCTCTAATTAGATCTGGTCATTTGAAATTAGATGGGAAAAATGTAATAATCAATCATCCATCATTTGTCAAAAATATGCCTAGAGATTGTCACGAAACAGTACAAGCAATATGGAAAGGCGATATGAAAATGAAAGATAGTCCAAGAATAGTTTGTCAAACAGTTATTAACTCTAGTTTTGGGAGAAGATTATTATGGTCTGTAATGCCTAAAAATTGTGCTTTAGGTAATTCAATGAACTATTTACAAATACCGGAACAGACTTGCGAAATGTTGAGAGGAGAATTTGGAAATTTGGAAAATGCTCTGAATACTATAGTTAATCATTTAAATTCGGATGATCTTAATATTTGGTCGAATGTTTGGGCTGCAAATGGTAATGTTAATAATTATGAAATTGTTGATTTACCTTTTCCAAGACTTGCTAATACTTCTTCATTACCATTTAGTGGTAATAAAAACTAAATCTAGTTACAAATGTCTTGATTTAAATTCCGGTCTCGGTACTTTTCTAGACAAAATTGATGAAACTAGTTATACCTTTGCAGGATGTGCGCAATGCGTTAGCGTTCCGGCATAGCAAAGGATAGTTGAGATAATATGGGAATAAATCCAAAAATAGGAATCACTGGATTGCCCAGATCTGGTAAATCTGCTGTTCTCAAAAAAGTGATTGATATGCTTGTTGAGGATAGGAAAAATGGGGTAACGAGGGGCCCATTTTCCGCTGAAAATTTGATTGGAGGAATGACTACTGAATCTATCATAGAAAATGGTGAAAGAGTAGGATATGCTTGTGTAAATATAAAAACAGGTGAAAAAGGAGTAATGGCTCATAGAAATATAGATTCGAGGTTAAGAATACTTGGATTTGGAATTGATCCTACTGAGCTCGATAGAGTAGCAGTGCCTGCAATATTGGACAGTATAGGAAATTGTGAAATTTTAGTAATTGATGAAGTAGGTAAGTTCTCGGTTGAAAGTGAAATGTTTGTTTCAGCAGTAAGAGCCGCTCTAAATAATGATATGCCCACATTATTAACTTTACATAAAAAAAGTAGACATCCTCTACTTCAAGATATTAGAAGAAGGGATGATGGACGCATACTGGAGGTTACGCCTGTTAATAGAGCACTTCTTCCTTACAAGATACATAAACTGGTTAAAGAAATGTATTGATTAGATACCTCCCCTACAGGAAACATATGGATTCGCCCGCGGGGAGACTTGAAAGAGTTCTAATTGGCGTTATCTTACCTTTAATATTTCTTATTTCTATAGTTTATGTCGATAATGAACTAACCGTAAAAGAATGTTCATATGGGACCTGTAATAATTTTCTAATATTATTACTACTTATTTTTACAGTGATTATTTTTATTATTATTTTAATAATTAACAAGTTTACAAATATTTTAGAAGATTGGTTCAGTAAAGAAAACGATCAAGAAATGCGTGCTCGTTTAGAAGAAGAAATGCTAGAAGCAGATGTATCAAATTTAAGTTCTGAATGGGCGAAAATGGAAATGGAACATCTTGAGAACAAACATGAAGAAGAATAGTATAAGCGAAAAGTTGACCCTCTCTATACCTACCGCATAATAAGAAGGTGGATGCGATGAGTGACGTACCGAGTGAATTAAAATATACAGCTGAACATGAATGGATAAGAATTGATGGAGATGAAATAGTAGTTGGGATAACTGATTTTGCACAAAACGCATTAACAGACGTGGTTTGGGTAGAGTTACCTGAAGTAGGAGCTAAGGTTTCTATTATGGAGTCCTATGCAAGTGTAGAATCTGTAAAATCTGTTAGTGAAATATATGCTCCTATTGCTGGCACAGTAATTGAGGTAAATGAATTATTAGAGGATGCTCCAGAAACAATAAATATGGATCCTTATGGAGATGGTTGGATCTGTAAAATGACTGTAGAAGATGCAAATCAAATAGAAGGGCTCCTGAATTCTGATGCATATCAAGAATTATTGGAAGAATAGCTATGGTTTTAGATGCCATATACATCTATGTAGATGGTTCTTGTGAAGAAAATAGAAATGTAACATCTGAAACTCCTGCAGGCTGGGGTTTTTGTGTTATAGAAGGAGATAATGGATTAGGTAAAGGTCATGGAAATTTAATTTATGAAGAAAGTGGTAAAGTAATTACTAATAGAGATTCCAAGCTATTTCTTGGTGCCGAAGTAGGATCAAACAACACTGCAGAATTGAGCGCGATAGCGCATGCTCTTCGATGGATATTATTAGAAAATAGTGGAAAAGATGTGATTATTAAAGGAGATTCACAGTATGCAATGAATATTACTATGGGGAAATGGAAAGTAAAAGCCAATCGTCAGATAGCAAATCGAGTTCAACAGATATGGAAAGAGGTTTTATCGATTAGAACGATAGGTTTCGAGCATATCAAGGCACATAGAGGACATAGGTGGAATGAGCGTGCTGATCATTTAGCATTTAGAGCAATGAAAGGCGACAATGCATTACCACTACAATTTTGGAAGCCGGGCAAAAGATAATATTAATTATCCTTTAATGGACCAATACTTAGTAAAACATAAATTGAATGAAGGATCAATAATACACCAATTAAAGCCAATATTAGTCCCGTTGGGTCGGGGAGATTATTTTGCATAATATTTCCTGCAAACCATGCTCCGAAGATAAAGAAAAAACCTATCAATAATTCAATTTTTGAAGATTTTGAAGGATTTTCTAAACTATCCATCCATGGAATTAGTCCATTTCTGTTAAACGTAAAGCGATACCATGAGACATATAAAAAGCATATTCCAATTAATCCCACTATACCCAACGAAAAAGAATTTGAATTCCAAGGTCCAGAAAAAGAAAATTTAGGATAAATGGTATTGATTACTAAAATAAATCCAATTATGCCAAAAATTTTCCAATCGGTGTTTTTGGGTTCATTCATGTCTACACCAACATCAATGTCCATTTTAAAGCGCCGATAGAAGATGTATTAATTGTGTAGTTATCTTTCGCCAATATATGAAACATGTATTGAGGTGGTCAGATAAAGTTGATTTGGATCATCTAGAATTGAGGTTCAAAGTTCTTAGGGTTGGAATGCCCAGAGGAACTGAGCATTATCCTGGTGTTGATGATGATGAAAATACTAGATTTCTATGTGCATACATAGAAAAAAAAATTATTGGTTGTGCGACCTTACAATTGGACCCTAGGGAGGGGTGTAAGTACAGAATAAGAGGTATGGCAGTTGATTCTGAATTTCGTAATCAAGGTATTGGTTCAGATATTGTTAAAAAATTACAAAATGAAGTTAGGAAAGAAGATACAGGAATTTGGTGTAATGCTAGAATAAAAGCAGTACCAATGTATGCTAGATGTGATTTTAAGATTGTATCTGAGATTTTTGAAATAGAGGGGATTGGTCCACATCATGATATGGAATGGAAGCCATGATCATGGAGCACGGACCGGGATTTGCACCCGGGTCCAGGGATCTGCAATCCCTTGCATAGCTGCTCTGCCATCCGTGCGATATGTGTCCCAAGAACTAGTTCTCTTTGAATATTGTTCGTACAACATTGGGTAAAAAAAATAATTTTTATTGCATACTATCATGAACGTTCAACACTCGGGATGGGATATGCCACAAGTATCGGGACGATATGAGGGGCTTGGGGTTGGCTTCGCTCCTTATCTACAGCCACCTGCGGATGGAGTAGTAAGATGGACTGTTGGAGAACCTGGTTTTGGTACTCCAGACGAAATAATTGATATGGCTATTAAAGGTTTAAAGGATGGGAAAACAAAATATACACGCGGTGCTGGTTCATTAGAATTATGTAATGCTGTTTCAGACTACATTAAACAAAAACATAACATAAATTGTCCTGCTGAAGATATAATAATTACGCCTGGAGCTAAACAAGGATTGCTTTATTCATTTTTGATTACAACGATGCCAGGTGATGAAGTAATTTTACTTGCTCCTTCATGGGCATCATATGAACCAATGTTAAAATTTATTGGTGCTAAACCAGTTCATGTTCCTGTAAATAAAGATACTTTTCATCCAGATATTGATGCTATAAGAAATTCAATAAATAATAAAACAAAAATGATTTTAATAAATTCACCGTGTAATCCTACTGGTGCTGTATTTACTCCTTCAGAAATAGAAGAGATTGTAAAGATTGCAAAGGAACATGACTTGTGGATTGTTTCTGATGAAATATATGCACGCCTTGTATGGGTAGACTATCCTCATGTCTCTCCGGCCAGTATTCCTGGAGGATTTGAAAGAACTATTGTTGTAAATGGTTGGTCAAAATCTTGGGCAATGACTGGAATGCGATTAGGTTTCTTAGCTGGACCAAAAAATGCAATGAAAGCAGCGGCAAAGAGTCAAGCTAATTCGGCATCTCATGTCCCTACCTTTCTTATGGATGCAGCAAAAATTGCACTTAAATGCGATGATGAAGTTGAAAATTTTAATAATGAATACCTCAAAAGAAAAGAAATCATGGTTGAAGGACTTTCCAAAATTCCTGGTTTAAGAATTATAAATCCGGAAGGTGCGTTCTACTTATTCGTAGATGTGACCGGAACTGGAATGACAGATGTAGAGTTTGCAGATGGAGCACTTGAGGCGGGCGTTCAATTAATTCCTGCATCACTTATAACCGGCGGAGCCGGCTTTATTAGAATCTCATATGCATGTAGTGAAGAGATAATAATAGAAGGATTGAAAAGATTGAAAAAGTGGCTTATTGATTGAAATAAGTAAGAACTAATATTAATCAAAATCTAAAATTATATTTATGATTAAATACTGCATTCAAGAAAATGAGCGGCGAAGTTGGCAGAGGTGTGCATATTTTTTTGGACTATGTAAATTATACTGCTCCTGAAAAAAATGATGGAAATTGGATGTTAGAGAAACTAAGAGAAATTGTAAAAAAAGCTGGAATTAGAGAAGTTCATTCCCATGTAGAAGAATTTGATGGAACAAAAAGTCCAACAGGATATGCTGCTGTTGTTTTGATAGATGAGAGTCATGTAACTGCACATTGTTATTCAGACATTGGTTTGTTGGCAATTGATGTATTTACTTGTGGAAATAATGACCCTCAACTAGTTGTTAATGGATTAAAAAATCTTTTTTCGAAATCAATTAAAGAGATCAGGCTAGTTAGAGAGCAGCAAATTGATAGATTTATAGATAGGTGATTATATGTCTATAAAAAAATTTATTAAAGAAAATTATAAACATTTCAATGCAGGAATATTAGCTGAGTGTTCGGAATCTCTTAGGAACTTCTTAGATCATAAAGGTAGACTTATGATTACATTGGCTGGTGCTATGTCAACAGCCGAGATAGGTAGGACGTTGGCCCCGGCAATAAGATCTCAAAAAATACATGCAATTTGTTGTACGGGTGCCAATCTTGAAGAGGATTTATTCAAGTTGGTTGCTTATTCAAGTTATGAAAAGATATTAAATTGGAGAGAAATGACGGCAGAAGATGATAAAAAACTTAGAGAAAGGGGAATGAATCGAGTTACAGATGTTGCTATTCCTGAAGAAGAGGCAATAAGAAAGATTGAAAAATTACTCATACCATTATGGAAAAATGCCGAGGCTGCAGGAGATAAGAGATTTCCTCATGAATATTTATATGATATTTTACTCCATAGTGAGTTAGAATTTGAAGGAAATCCAGAAAATTCATGGTTAGTGGCTGCAGCTGATGCTAATATACCAATATTTGTACCAGGTTGGGAAGATTCTACGCTTGGAAATATTCTTACCGCTAGAGTAATTGATTGTACTTTCAAAAATCCAGACATAATAAAAGGAGGCTTATATGCTATGCAATCACTGGCAGATTGGTATAGAGAAGATGATTCTCCAACTGGAATTCTACAGGTTGGAGGAGGAATAGCTGGTGATTTTGCTATATGTGTAGTTCCAATGTTGGAACAGGACGTAGGAATGAAAATCAATCGATGGAAATGGTTTGCACAAATTAGTGAGTCTAAACCATCATATGGAGGATATTCCGGTGCCCCTCCGAATGAAAAAATAAGTTGGGGAAAATTAGATACTGATACTCCACGCTTTGTAATAGAATCGGATGCAACAATTGTATTGCCTCTAATCCTTAATTCCTTAGAATAGCTGAGTAAAATTTTTACATGTTTCTGAAATTCTCAATAATTGGTTATATTTAGAAGTCCTATCACTTCTTGCTGGGGCCCCAGTTTTTATTTGGCCAGCGTTAGTACCTACTGCTATATCAGAAATTATTTCATCACTTGTTTCTCCTGAGCGATGGCTTATTATGGTAGCAAAGCCTGCTTCTTTAGCCATTTTTATTACATTCATAGTTTCTGTGAAGGTTCCTATTTGGTTCAATTTTATTAAAATTGCATTTGATGCATATTCTTCAATACCTTTGATTAGACGGGTTGGGTTAGTAACATACAAATCGTCCCCTACAATTTGTACATTTTTTCCTTCTTTTCTTGTGAATTCAATCCATGAGTCCCAATCATCTTCCCCAAATGGATCTTCTATAGACACTATTGGGTATTTTTTAATCCATTCAGAATAAATTTCTGCTAATTCAGTACCTGATAGTCTTTTTCCATCAAAATGATATTTATTATCCTTAAGAAACTCCTGTGCTGCAACATCTAATGCAATTGAAACCTCTTCTCCTGGTTTATATCCGGCTTTTTCTATAGCTTGAACAACATAAATAAGGCCATCTTCATTACATGGTAAATTTGGAGCAAAGCCTCCTTCATCTCCAACGCCACTAAGCAATCCATTAGTTTTTAGAACTGTTTTCAAAGTATGATATATTTCAACACCCGCGCGTAATGAATCATTAAAGTTTGTAAAACCGTGTGGAACGACCATAAATTCTTGAATATCCACATCAGAATTAGCATGTGCACCACCATTGAGTATATTCATTAATGGGACAGGTAAAGCACATTTATCTTCTTCAGATGCGATATATGACCACAACGGATAACCAATTCCCGCAGCTGCCCTTAAACAAGCCAATGAAACTCCAAGAATTGCATTTGCTCCAAGATTTGATTTGTTGGATGTATTGTCTAAATCTAACATAATCTTGTCAATATTACTTTGTTCAGAAATATCTTCTCCAATTAAAGCATCTTTTATTTTTCCATTAATATTATCAATCGCGGAATGAACTCCTTTACCGGCCCACTTTTCTCCCCCATCTCTCAATTCTACAGCTTCATAACTACCTGTTGAGGCCCCTGATGGAACCCCGGCGCGTGAAGGTATATCTATGCTAGCATAGCATTCAACTTCTATAGTAGGATTACCTCTTGAATCTAAAATCATTCGACCGTGTAAATCACTTATAGGTAAGCCCATATTTGATGGGAGATGTGTTTCTCTTGTCAAGATAGCGGAGTATAATCAAAATTATCTGTTTAACCAACCTATCCAATTAGAGACTTTGGACTGAAGATTTGGTATATCAATTTCTGAATTACAACATTTTTCCCAACACAATTGCTCATCTTTAGGAGATATGGAAAATAGTTCTGCTCTAAATAAAGTATCATTTATTTCTGTTTGTCCTCTTTTATCATCTACAAAACAATGTAGTAAATGTTTGGGATAATGATGTATTTTACCAGAATTTGGGCAACAAAACATAACACTACGATCTAAAAAAATTAATGCAGCCCCAGTAGAATCATCTATTTCATGGCCTAGAATATTAGTATCTGATATAAGTGATGCAACATCAACATTATACCATTGAGAATAAGCATATGACAAATTCAATTTTGAGATGTCGTCAAGAAACTCTTGAATGCAAAGATTTGTCGTCGCCTCATCCGTTTGCATAACTATCTGCTAACGTCATCACATTTTAACCAAACTTTAAAAAAAAGTTATTATCAATTTACATAATACGGAAATAAAGTTATAAATAATAAGGATTTGCGTTGTGAAAGTAGAAATAAGATACGGTTTTCGGAGTAAATATGTCAAATATTGATTCTTTAGATAGAAGCATTTTAGGAGTACTTAGAGATAATGGGAGAGCAGCTTACGTGGAAATAGCAAAAAGTGTTGGAGTTACTGAGAGGACTGTTAGGACTAGGATGAGAAAATTAGAAGAAGAGGGTGTCATAAGAGGATATACCGTAAGAGAAAGTGGAATAGGTTTGTCAGCTTTAATACGTATGAAAGTTGGCCCAGGAACCGAAATTGGAACTCTAGCAGGAGAATTTGCTGGTTGGGTTGGAGTAGAATCTGTTTACGAGATAAGTGGTGAAGCTGACTTAATTGCTATCGTGCATGTGGATGACACTGCAGGATTGAGAAATATGTTAGATAAAATGTGGTTAGCAGCGCCCGGTGATATTAGTTCAACTCAAACTGAACTTGTATTGGAACAGTACTAATTGCTTCTTAATTTAACAATTAATTTTTCCATTTTACTGAGCAACCGATACTATCATTCCTAGCTTGAGAGATTGGTTGACCCGCAATTAGTTCATCTATTGCATCAGATAAATCAGAAGTTTTAGCATGAGAAGGATCACGTGGAGAGTCGTCTAAACGGCCTCGATAAACAACTATTCCAGATGAATTTATTAAATAAAATTCAGGTGTTCTTTCAGCACCATAATTTTGTGCAATTTCCTGATTTTCATCTACTAAATAAGCATATGACATTCCAGATTTTGCTCTTTTAACCATATTTTCCCAAGAATCGGTAGTATAATTTATTGGATCATTAGAATTAATTCCAATGAATCCAATATTATTACTTTGAGCTTTTAGTGACATGGCCTCTATTCTTGATTCAGAGCCTACGACGTAAGGGCAGTGGTTGCAAGTAAACATAACTATCAACCCATTTTCCATTATTGATTCAGAGAAAGAGACAATATCTCCAGAAATTGATGGATTGGCATTTTTTAGCATAAAATTTGGTGCTTTATCTCCAGGTTCTATCCCCTTGCCTTCAGTCATATTTTATCGGAAGTGCACTGTGGAATTAATGCTTTGTAAAAACATTAAATTTTTTGTCTGGTAGTTTTCCCTCTACTTTCTTCTAACCGCCTTCTGGCTAGACGATTTTCTGGATCGATATTCAGTACTTCCCTCCATGCAGATATTGCAGCTTCTGGGCTATCTCCATCATGTAAAATTGCAGCAATTCTAAGCCTTGCATCGAGATGTCTTGGATTACATTTGGCAGCACTTTCAAAATCTGAAAATGATTCATCCAATCTACCAAAATCTAGATACAAAAGGCCTCTTTGATACCATGCATCTGAAAGTGTCGGATCTATTTGTATTGCCTTATTCAGTGGCTTTTCTGCCTGTTCAGCCCTTCCCATTGCATTCATACAAGTCCCTAAATGAACCAAGGCCATCGTATATTCGGGAGATTTTGTCAATAAACGTCTTAGTTCAATATCGGCTTCTATCCAATCTCCTAAATTCATTAGAATTTCCGACCTTCTTAATCTAGCCAAATTTAGATCAGGCCTATTTTCAACTAAGAAGTTAGCATCATCTAGGGCCAAACCTAATTCTTCTCTTAAAAGAGCGGCAGAACATCTATTTAACCGGGCCCTTACATGATTTTCATCCATTTCAAGGGTGCGGGTGAATAGATCTTGTGCTTCAGATAGATTTCCTTTCTTTGCAGCAATTAATCCTTTTAGGAATGGTATTGTAATATTATTTTGTAATTGAGTGGATGCTTCTGAAATCATTACATTGGCCTGATCTAATTTTCCTAAATCCATAGAAAGTTGTGCTTCTTCTAGAGGTATAGAGGGATGTTCAGGAATTAGTCTTCTTGCCCTTACCAATGCTATTTCAGCCTCATTAAGTGAGCCTTGGTATCTTAATGTTCGAGACCTTCCTAACCATGCTAATCCAGATTCACGATCATATTCAATCGCTGAGTCAAATGATGAAAGAGCATCTAAAAGAATCAATTGGTTATGATTACCAGTATTATCTCTATATTCATCAACATCTGAAAGATATAGACGGCCCCTCATAACATGTAAAGCGGAATGTTTCCAAGATTCTTCTGGTGCCTCTTCCAGCACCTTTTTGGACCATTCTAAAGAACCATTTCTAAGAAGTAATAAACTCAAACGACCTCTGACTTCAGGGTTTTCGGTTTCATTTGATAAATAGCCTTCAAGTGCTGAAATTGCAGCATCAAACTTACCATTATTTTCTAATATCTCAGATTCTATTATTATACCAAACTCACCTAATGCCTTTGCTTTCTTGATACTGGCTAATGCTTCCTTTATTTTATATGGGTTTGTGGATAATATTTTAGAATGTAAAAGCCATGCTTCTCCATTATTTGGATCCAGTTTTAATGCCATTTCAACACATTCTAAAGCAGTATTAATTTCAGATAATAATAATAATTTAGTGGCCTTGTTAACTAATTCTTTCGCATTTTTAGGCTTTCCAAAAATAGGATTTATTTGACGACCAATCTTATTTGCTCTATCGACTATGTCAGAAAATTCTAACATATCATGTCCTATATTTTCTGTATCTACGCCCAATCCTTCTAATCTTTTCTTATTTCTAGAAACGCGGTTAGAATCTGAATCCATAACTAATAGTATCTGCTCTTGAAGAACTTGCATGTTATCTGGATTAATTGCCAATAATCTCTCCAAAGTGATATCAAGAGATTCTAAATCGCCTTTATGCCTCTGAATATCTGCTAATGATAAAAGTGAATTGGGGTCTTCAGGTTCTAACTCATGTGCCATTTTGTAAAAATCTGCAGCTCTGTCTATTTTTCCAATTGCATGAAACAATTCGCCTATCCTCCTATATTCATTCCCATTCAATTCAATATCTTCTGCTTTCATATCTGATTGAGTCAGTATTACATCTAATCTTTTTGTTAATGGTAAGAGCCCTGGTGTAATTTCTTCATACTCATTATGAGTAAGGCCAGGGTAATGAATCAATATGGATCTCGTGGCATGAGTAGCTATAGCACATGATTCGCTAGAGCTTATTGCGAATCCTTGATTTAATAATAAATTTTCAGCATTTTCTAATGAATGGTGTACATTCAACAAATCATGTACTTTTGGAGAGTCAGAGAGGATGGTGTTAACTCCTCTAGATAATAGATCCAAAGAAGTTGCTTTATCATTCAGACTTCCTTGTAAGGAGCCTAGTCTCGTATGAAATTTTTTACTCTTTCTTAGCATACTATTATGTTTTAACCAAAGAGTAGTAAATGCGATGATGAGTATTCCATAGACCGTTCCTAAAGTCATTGTAGAAGAATCCATCACCCTTAGCGGACATACTAGACTTTTGATGGCTTCTACTAATTACATGTAGAAGATAGCAATTACAATAGTAATTAAAAATAGTCAGGATATTAATTAATCAGGGGCAAGAGATTAAATAAAAATCAAAAATCTTTTGGTGAAAAGGCTTGAACATCTTGCTTACGCGAAGTGTTACCTCTAGAATTACCGAGTACATTCTCTATGCCAGCACCAGAAGCATAATCAAATATTTTGTCATTAATTTTTCCAGCGAAAACAAGTCCTTGGGCCCCCTGTGTTTCTTCTAGTGATTCTTTCAAATTGCTAGCACCAATTGGCTCTGAGGCGGTACCATCTTCATGAATAATAATTGCTTTATTTCGTGGTAAACCTTCAAGATGTGCGGCCCATTCTTTTACATGATCTGGTACTTCCAATAATTCTGTACCGGTGCCTACGGTTTCATCATCATCTTTTTGTATTTCAACCTGAATTCTAGCAACTGCTTTTGAGGATACTTCTTTTTGGTTAAGACATTTTGTAATAACTTTACCTTCTAGGTGTTCTACTTCTCTACTTTGAGGAGCTATAGAGACATGAGTAAGTGTTTTTCCTAATTTACCACTTAATTCTAACAATAATAGTTTACCGCCCCTATCTCCATCTAAGAATGCTGTAACTACTTTCTTTGTTTTGGCCAATGATACGAGTTCGGAATCAATACCAGACCCCATGGTTGCAATAGCATTCTTTATTCCATATTTCAATAAATTTCTGACATCATTTCTTCCTTCAACAATAATTATGGCTTCACTATTTTTGACATTTGGACCCGCAGTCATGCCAGAAATTTCTATCTCAGTATTTAGTGTTAAAACAGATCTTACTTCATCAAGAATGTTCTTTGATTCATCTGTACCAGAATTTACTAAATTAACCAGTAATTGTTTGGCTCTATCAATTACATGTTCTCTCTTTGCTGAACGTATATTTTCTATCTGTTTTACCTTTATTGAAGATTTGCAAGGACCAATTCTTTCTATTGTTTCCAATGCGGCTCCAATTACTGCAGTACTAACTTGATCTAAAGATGAGGTTACTAGAATCTCTCCTTGCACTTGTCCTTTATTTTGATGTAGTACCACATCAACGTGTCCTATTCTTCCAGTTCTTTGTAATTTTCTCAATTGTAATTGATCTCCTAGGAGGCCTTCTGTTTGACCAAAAATAGCCCCTATGACGTCTTTTCTTGCAACTGTTCCGTCTGTACGAATTGATGCGTGTATGATATATTTTCCTTCTTTTGACATATTATTTTCTCTCCATTTTTTAAATCCACACCCCAAAAACTCGTTCCGGATTTGCCTAAATGGCAGTTGGGTGAATGGACGCAAGGCATCCTCGAGTGTGGCTTGTAAGCATATTGACCCAGTAGTCGCTAGTTGATGAATGCTCCTATTAAAAATAATTTTTATTATTATTTATCTAAAAATTAATTTTAGCGAGGAATTATATTCACTGGCTTACATCGAAAGGTATGGAGGAATTTGGTTTTGACAGACGAAGTGTGTTTCGTGGGGCCACTTCTCTAGCGTTAAAAGATGGTCAATTGAGTAATGGTGAAAAACGTTTATTGATAAAACTGGCTCATTCGCTAAAATTGGATGATAATGAACCTAAAATGATTTATGACTCGATTATCGACAACAAAAGTCTTGAGCCTGGAAAAAAAATTAGTGAAGAAGAACAGCGGCGAATTTATGGGCAAGTATTGGAGGCGATGTTGATTCATACAGACCGATCAGATGATGAGCTCTTACAAATTGCATATCTCAGAAAAATATTTCAAATAGACGATTCGGAACACAGAGCGATTGCTCGAAGTATGGATAGGCAGTTAGAGGAAGTCATTCACAGAACTCTAAAAGATGAGGTTAGAATAAGGTTATATGACTCTATTGATCGCATGGGAGATATTTTTGATAATATTCTTGTTAAAAATGAGGATCGTAAATGAAAGAGTATACAGTATTAGATGAATTTTTAGCAGAGTATGAAGATTCGGTACATACTTCAGAAAAAAAATTATTAAAAATTACAAGAGAGGCCTACCCAATAGGAATTCCAGCCCTAATAATGAAATCAAGTACCGATAGGTTGGGGTCTTCAGCTGGTTACTCGTTCCATCTAGGTACTCCTGATGGTTTACTTAGAAGATTGGCATCTTGGTTAATAACAAAAAACAATGGAAATCATAAATTGTTATTAAAATTTAATGAAAAATTATGGAAAAGACATGGCAGAGAAGATGTAGCACTTTCAGCTATACTAATTGCTAATTTGGATCATGCAAGTATGAAAACTAATCCTTGGAAAATTTTTAGATCATGCCTAAGAAAAAAGGAGCCTATTGATGGGTTATTACTAACAATAGAAGAATTATTACGTTCCGGACGAGAGATGCCAACTGAAAGCCTTAGAAAAATGTGGAGTAAAAAAAGATTAGTTGATGGTCATTTGGCAATATTAGTCACATATAATGGAATGATTAGGGGGATTGATCCAAGTTTAGATATGGTTTCATGTCTAGAAAATATAAATATTCCATCTAATGATTCAGTTATTACAAGAATAATGAGTAAAATAAGCGCCATTAAACCGTAGAACTGATGGGACTACCGCCCTTCGGGCAGTTATGGGCGTACGACTTTTGCCATCAGATGATCCTATTTCTGAACAAGTACTTACATGGACAATACAAAAAAATTCGGATGATATTTCACAATTGATGCGTTGGTTGGGTGAATCTAATGGAAGGAAGGAGCGTCAAATTTTATTAAAAAGGGCTTTAGATCTTATGGACGAAATCCAATATGCATTAAATCGTCTAGATGAGTTAAGGTGATTAAATGCGGTCTTTACTCTTGGCAGGAGGTAAATCATCAAGAATGGGGCAAGATAAGGCTATGATTAAAATTGAAGGGGAATACTGTATTTCTCGTATAGTAAATGCCCTGTATTCATCAGATAATGAACCTATAAGAATAGTAGTTTCAGATATTAAATATATTGAAAAATATGGTAAAATAATAAATTCAGAGATAGAACTAGATTGGTTTGTAGATAGTAATCAGTACGCCGGCCCCATAGAAGCAATTATTGAAAATTTTGAAGATAATAGTATTCTGAAAGAAGATTTGATACAACTAGCTACTGTTGATGTTCCTTGGGTTACAAATGATTTTTTTAATTGTTTAAGAAATTCTATTGGTGATAATGATGATTTACTAATGCCAACCGATGGTGTAAAAAAACATCCATTACTATCTTTAGTTAGGCCCAAAGTAGTACTAAATAAATTAAAGAAAGGGAGTAAAAAGCCATTGTTTATTCAGTTTTCTGAACTAGAATGTTCATCTTATTTGGAAGATTTTAAAATCCTAAAGAATATTAATTATCCTCATGACATAGGATGATATTGTCCTTCACATAATAAATCTAGAGTTTTGGGGTATATTTCATGTTCTATTTTTTTTATTTTATCTTGTAATGTTTGAATCGTTTCTCCAGGAATAATTTTAACTTCTCTTTGCGCTAATATCATTCCAGTATCTACTCCGGAATCAACCAAATGAACAGTACATCCACTTATCTTAACACCTGATTGTATTACATCTCTATGTGCATGTACACCTGGAAAATCAGGAAGTAATGAAGGATGAATATTTATTATACGACCTTTCCATTTAGCAACAAAAGATGGTGTAAGAATCCTCATATAACCACTTAAAACAATGAGTTCGACCTTTGAATTAATTAATTCAATATTAATTAATCCTTCATGTAAAATTCTCTGTCTATTTTTATCAAAAATATCTGGTAATGGTATACTCTTTGTTTTGATATTATTATCATAGCCATATTTTAGACCATGGGCATTTATATTATCTGATATAATTAATTTAGTAATATGCGCTCTTGGAGTTTGTTGATAATTTAATAATGCATTCAAGCCTGAACCACTTCCTGAAATAAAGACTGCTATCCTTAGGGGTTTGTCTATGGAAGCTCGTCTAGGAAGTATGTATGGCTTCTCCATGAACACGTCAGGAGTTAGTAGGATTTTAGGTTTCGTTATAAAATAATAAAAAGTAACTTATACATAACTGAACTTAAACACAACACGGCGTGCCAATTAATGGAGAACGGCATGGAAAGGCTAGATGATGTAGAACAAATTATCGAAAGATATGCTGTTACTAGCAACCCTATTAAAAGTAAAATTTATGTTTCTCTAGGATGTTTATTTGTCTTTTTTGCGATAATAGGAGTTTTTATTCCTGGATGGCCTACTGTATCTTGGGCCGTTCCTGCTGCATTTTTATTTTCCATTTCTAATAAAAGATTATTTCATTGGACTTTGACGAATCCATACTTTGGTTCTTCTATTTTTGAATATTATGCCACCGGTAAAACGATACCTAGGCATGCTAAATATGGAGTTGTGGGGTTAATTACAATCATGACTTCTTTATCTACATATTTTGTATGGCATGTTTCCACAAAAGGTAGTGGTGAATTGTCAAATCCAGCCTCATGGGATGGTGCTGACCCCGGATACGGTTCAGCAACGATTATTCTTGTAGGGGTTATGGGGATTGCCTACGTTATTTTAAAGATAAAAAGTCGTGAATAACATTTAATGTAAAAATAATCTCTTATCAGTGAATAACATGGACATTTTATGCTCGTTTGCGGCATCAATCACCTCTTGATCGCGAATAGATCCACCTGGCTGAATTACTGTTTTAACTCCAATTTCGTTTGCGGCATCAATACCGTCTCTGAATGGGAAAAATGCGTCTGAAATCATCATTGATGACTTGGCCCTTACACCGGCCCTTCTTGCAGCGATATGTACTGCTTCAACTCTGCTTGTTTGGCCTGGACCAATGCCTATTGTAGCAAATCCAGTATCAGTTTCCGAAACAAGCGCAACAGAGTTTGACTTTACTTCTGAAAGAACTTGACAGCCAAATCTAGCAAGTGCATATTCTTTTTCATTCGCAATTCTTTTTGTAACACATTTTACATTTCCCCAATCGATATTCGGAGCTCCTTGTATCTGTGCCAGCCAACCTCCATTAATTTGACGTAGTCTTATCTCATCATTTCTTGGAGAAAAGTCATCCAAAGTTAACATTCTTCTGTTCTTCTTCAAAGATAATATTTCTAATGCACCAGGAGCATATCCCGGCGAAATAATGCATTCAAAAAAATGATTTCCAATTAATTCTGCGGTTTCTTTTTGAACGATTGTAGTAAATGCTATGACACACCCGAACGCACTCTCTGGATCACTAGCCAGTGCATTCTCCCAAGCATTATGTTGGTATTTATCCAAAGCGACACCACATGGATTAGTGTGTTTTATTATCACACAACCGTGATTATATTGATTTGTAATATCCAATAAAAGATTACGTGCAATACGTAATGCACCATCTAAATCAAGATAATTATTGAACGAAAGTTCTTTTCCTCCGTGTTGAATTGCATTAGCGAGACCGGTCTTTTCCTGTGTAATAGAATCTGAATAGAAGGCTGCTGGTTGATGTGGATTTTCACCATATCTTAGATGTGTTCCTATATCTGTGCTTATGTGTAACTTACTAGGTATTTCTAAATCTGAAAAACGTTCTTCTAATTCATTACTCACTATTATATCATAAGAAGCAGTGGATTGAAATGCTGATATTGCCAAATTTTTCCTCATTTCAATGTCTACACCTGATGGTTCTCCTGATGATTTGGAAAGTTTTTTTATAATATCATCATATTGATTATTATTGGTAACTACAATTACATCGGAATGATTTTTAGCAGCAGATCTAATCATTGTTGGCCCTCCAATGTCTATCATTTCTATTAATTCCTCATCAGAAACTTTCGGTTCTTGGGCTGCAACATTCTGAAATGGATAGAGATTGACGCAAACTAGATCGATGGTTCCATAGCCTAATTTTTCTAATGTTTCTAAATCATTATCAATTTTTCTACGTGCAAGTATCCCACCATGAACCGCAGGATGGAGAGTCTTTACCCTACCATGCAAAATCTCAGGATGGTTGGTTACTTCTGAGACATCTATTACATCTATATTTGATTCTCTTAGTTTTTTTGAAGTTCCACCAGTTGAAATAATAGTCCAACCCAAGTCGGAAAGTGAATTAGCAAACTCTACTATTCCTTTTTTTTCCCATACACTTAGTAGTGCTCGTGGACTGACCATGCTCTGCCATTAATCACAAGTTCTTCAACAGTTCGATAATTTATAATTAATCGCCACGAGAAGATATCACTTGATCTATCCTAAGCATACTCATCGCTGTTTCAGTTGCTGATTCTAATGATGCTTCAATTACTAAACGAGGGTGCCAAACATCTTCGGTTGGAGCTACAAAACCATCAATATTAATGCCCATTGAGATTTTATTTTCTCTAGAAGATGTGCGTAATTCCAAAATACGATCTAATGGTTCTCCTCCTGAATTCTCAACCAAGGTTGCAGGAATAGTTTCCAATGCTCTCGCAAATGCCTCCATCGCTAATCTTGCTCTTCCTGGTTCTGATTCAGATGCTTCTCTAACTGAGTTGGCCATTTGAGAATGTATTGTACCTGCTCCTAAAAGTATTTCATTTTCTGATAACGCAATAGATGATGCACGTAGAGAATCATGTAGGCCTCTAATTATTTCTTCAGTAGAAATGTCTCCTGAACCTCCAACTTCGATAGTTACAATTTTTGGATTATTACATTCATCAATTGTAATAATATCTTCAACTTGTTCTGTATTTTCTCTTCTTTCCCATTTTAACGAACCACAAGTACCAATATCTGAAGATTCTATGTCAAGAATAGATTCTACAATATTTGCTCCTGTAGCCTCTGCAATATTTTCTATTTCAGAAGAATCTAATTCTCCTACTGTTAATATAGAATTATCAGATAATAGATATAATATTTCTCTATCTATTTCCCCTGTACAAAATACAGTATTAGCGCCACTATTAATTATTGCATTTGCTATCGATTCTTTACGCTCTTGTTCAGCATCTACAAACGAATCTAGTTGATTGGCATTATTAATTTTGATTTCGACATTTCTAGTAAAAGAACGGATCTTCAAGTCTGAATTAATTACTGCTATATTTGGGTTTATCAAATTATTTGGTAGATTATCCAATAATACTCTACGGTTTATTACTACTCCTTTTCGAAGACATGAGTTATGAATTGTACCAAGATTGGTTTTGAACATTATAACATGTTCTGCACCAACATTTTTTCTATTATCAGAAAGTACTGATAATCCTTCAACAATTATATTTGAAAAGAGGTCGATTGCATTTTCAGCTCCCTTACCTCTTAATGCTGTCTTAGCAACGCCCATAAGGCGTTCTTTGTTGACGGTCGTAGATTCTTGTTCTATTTTCTTTTTTGCAACTTCTAATGCAAGTCTGTATCCTTCTACGAGGGTTAATGGGTGTAGACCTTTTTTGAGTAGTGTATTTGCTTCTATTAGTAATGAGCCACATAATAGCATAGTTGTAGTCACTCCATCTCCACATGTTTCTTCTTGAACGTTACCCATTGAAACCATCATCTTAGCAGCTGGATGTTTTACCATCAATTCCGCAACTATTTTTGCTCCATCATTTGTAACAGCAGTGGTTCCGTCGGTTTTATACAACATTTTATCCAAGCCACGTGGCCCATATGTTGGCTTGAGTAAATCAGAGAATACTCTTGCTGCCAAAATCAATTTTTCTTGGACTTCTGTTCCACTAGTAATATTGGTTTGTTCTGGAACAATTACAACCTGAGGTTTGCCCGCACCGTCACTCATTATTAATGCCGAAAAGCAAATCCGTCATGAATGCTTTGAGATAGAAATTGATACTGGAGGAAACTAAAAATAGATAAATCTATGTCCTAATGGGAAATTCAAATGACATGAAATGGAGAGTGGGTGTGATTGTTCTGTTTCTCCTGAACACTCAAATGGTCCTATTTATTCCTTCGGCGAGCGCTCAACAAATATTACCTGGTATTGAGTTAGAATGTTCAACAAGTTCAATTGTGGTTCAATTTGATGAAGTTGATTCTAATAATCAAATAATAGAATGTATACTTACCAATGATCGTCCTTATGTTGAAGAAGTTGCTTTAGAATATATTTCAGAATATATTGATACTTCTGGGCCAGGAAGCCTTACGGTAGAAGGCAACAGTGATGCGTCATTTCAAGTGATTATTGATGTAGATAATTCATTAATTCCACAAATATACGAATTAAATATAACGGCAGAGGTTATCTCTGCAATAGGGATTCCAATGGGATTCCTAACTGAAGTTGAAGAATGGAGTATTGAAATAGAAATAATGGAATATACTACTTGCAATGTTAATTATGGTATCAATTCATTAAATGTAGAAGGAGGAGAAAATGCTTTATTTACAGCATCCTACAATTGTGAGAGTAATTTAGATAGGGAATTAGTTGTAGAATTACATCTTGTAGGGAAAAATGCAAACGCGGAGAGTACGTGGGCATCTGGATTTAATGTAATTAGTGAAAAATGTACTATTTTAATTTCTGAAGGTAGTGGTTTTGAAAATTGTGAGTTTGAATTAACTACTCCCTCGAATATAGATGAAAAATATGAAGGTTGTCTTATAGTTCTGGATGAAAGAACAATGATTGCTGGCTCATGTCAGAATGAAGATTCATTGGAATTTATCGTTAATCCTAAGGAAAATGGAATTATCAATGGAGTCGGAGGAAACATTAGTGTCCTCGATGATTATAATATTTCTGAAAAACAAGTAATGTATTTCGGTGGTTCTTTTTTACTACTAATAATACTATTTGCTGCATTTTTTAGATACAGAAGATAGGTGTTTTATTTTTTCCTATTTTTCCTTGTTTTTCGTCTACCTTTTTTTGTTTTCCCACCATTATGTTCCCACTGTCTACCAGATTGGCTTCGCCATTGATCTATATCTTCATTGAAAGATGAAGTTCGTTCAATTCTTTTTCTAAGGGCCCTGGGAATATCTTGTATGGAATTGACTTTTAATTTTAGATTTAAATCCTGTTCTAATTGTCGAATGGATTCTCCTCTGGTTCCAACCATTGATCCTATTGCTGATTCATTGATAAAAATCTCTGCCGATGCATCAGTTACAAACTTTGCATGAGGAATCGGGATACCCGTTAATCTTGTAATCTCACGTTTTAATTGTTCGGATGCAAATTTCATTGCTGGGCTTCCTCCTTCACCATCTTCCATATTTACTGGTACAACGGCTATTTCTGAACCAAAGGCAAACATCTCATGAGTTATTTTTCCAGAGGGGAATTCTTTGATTTCAATTACAGGTCTACTTAAATCTGATTCCATACCTGTTGGTGCTCTAACTACCATTTTTAATTCAAGAACTTGATGTACTTTTCCTTTTTCTATATGTATTACTGTATCAAGGACTTGTGATATCAAACCTAATTCAACTTTTCCGACTAAGCGTTGTATCGCTTCTAATGCACTGTTGGCGTGGGTTACTCCCAATAATCCAACACCGGCTAGTCTAACATCACCAAATATTTCGAAATCTCTTGCTCTACGAACCTCATCAAATATAACAAAATCTGGTCTTACCAAAAATATTACTTCTGCGGTCTTCTCCAAATCTCCTTCCAAAGGTGCATATTGAGTAACCCTTTGAGGTACCTGAAGATCCCTGGGGGCTTCCATCGTCTTTACCATTGCTCCTACTTCTGAATCTAAATATGAGGCTATTGCCTGTGCAAAAGTAGTCTTTCCAGAACCAGGACGCCCAACGACAAAGACCCCTCGATGATGATCTTTCAGCCTCCCCATTAATTCATCATTCAGATTATAATCTGATATCATTAGATGTGCAACTGGTCTGACTATTGTAATTTCCCATGCATCAGAAAACGGTGGCCAAGCACAAGTTATTCTTAAATCGCCTATTTGCATAATTTTACAACCTGTACGTTCTATTTCAATAAAACAATCCGATCGATCTTCATTTTGTTCTATAACTAAAGATAATTCTTCTGCAAGAGTTTCTAATTTAGGTTTAGTCCATATTTCGTCTTCTAACTGTTTAAGTAATAATGAGGAGATGTGTCCACACTTTACCCTTGTAGAACACTCTGCTTTAAGGAATGCAGTTGAAACGGTTTCATCAGTTAATAAATTTTCAATACTGATTGGTATAGATGGGTGATCGCCGAAAGCTGCCATGTACTATCCAATAAGCCAAAGGATATGATGATTCAGCAGAAAATGATTCAAAAGTTACCGAAACTAAAAAAAAATTTTACTAAATAGGGATATTGTTATGTCTGTATCCTCATTCAAGATTTTATGGGGCATGTGTACTCTTTGAATGTTAATCCTTTAGGAGGCGTCCCGAAATATCCTGTTAATAAAATAAAAATTGAATTTACTGGAGTAGATGGCGATAAGCAAAATGACTTGAAATATCATGGTGGACCTACTAGAGCTGTTTGTTTATTTTCACTAGAAAGGATTGAACAATTACAATCCGAAGGTCATCCAATTGATATCGGCAGTACAGGAGAAAACATTACCATTAAGGGAATTGATTGGGGTATACTTAAGTCGGGAACAAGGATTTCTATTGGTGATGTTTTGATTCGGCTAACAGATACTGCTCCTCCATGTAAAACAATTATTAAATCCTTCAATGGAGGAAATTTTACTCGTATTCTTGAGAAAAATAATCCGGGCTGGTCAAGATGGTATGCTTCTGTTATTAGAGAAGGTGTAATTAATACAAATGATACGGTGTCTTTGGAATAATAAAAATATTCATCATTCTTGAAATACATTAGAGTTCCCGGTCGATGATAGGCAGAGGTACCCGAGCGGTCAAAGGGGCTGGGATGAGGTCCCAGTGCGTAGTGCTTCGCAGGTTCAAATCCTGTCCTCTGCACCATACAAGATTACTGGGGCCTATTCGTAACAATCAGTTTTGATTGGTGGGGGATGAGTGGCCAAAAAATGGCCAACTCATTCCTTACGTCGTCCTGTTAATATTATAGCAGCACCCAACATAGAGATAATACCCATAATTGAAGAGAATCCAGGTAAGAATCCGCCATCTGCTTCAGCTTCTGTTCTAAATGGATCATCAGGATATTCATCTGAATTATCTCCTACTCCATCGCCATCAGAATCTGTATCTTCGGATGAATCGTTAGGGAATGCATCAGAATTATCCCCTACTCCATCGCCATCAGAATCTGCATTTTCACCAGAGTCGTTTGGTAATGCATCAGCATTGTCTCCTACTCCATCGCCATCAGAGTCTTCTTGCTCATTATTATCATACGGGAATGCATCAGCATTGTCTCCTACTCCATCACCATCAGAATCTAATTGTTCATTAGAATCAATAGGGAATGCATCAGAATTATCTCCTACTCCATCTCCATCTGTATCAGACCATTCATCAGTGTTACTTGGGAACATATCAGAATTATCTCCTACTCCATCGCCATCAGAATCTAATTTTTCAGAAGCATCATTAGGGAATACATCAGAATTATCTCCCGCTCCATCTCCATCTGTATCTAGTGATTCATTTGGATCTAATGGGAATGCATCTGCAATATCTTCAACACCATCGTTATCATCATCGGTATCAGAATTATCTCCGATACCGTCAGAGTCAGTATCATACTGTTCATTTGCATCATTAGGGAATGCATCCTGATTATTTCCTATTCCGTCATTATCAGAGTCAGAAGATTCGTTTGGATTTAGTGGTAGGCCATCTTCGTCATTTGGCACTCCATCACCATCAGCATCATCATCAGAATTATCTCCAATACCATCACCATCAGTATCTTCCCATTCGGTTGAATTGTTAGGGAATACGTCAGAATTATCACCATATCCATCACCATCAGTATCGTTCCATTCGTCGGGGTCATCTGGGAATGCATCATCTTCATTATTCACTCCATCACCATCACCATCATTATCTAAATCATCATCTATTCCATCATTATCATCATCGGTATCATTATTGTTACCTAATCCATCACCATCAGAATCTAGCCATTCAGTTGGATCGTTAGGGAATGCATCAGAATTATCTCCTACTCCATCACCATCTGTATCTAGCCATTCAGTTGGGTCGTATGGGAATGCATCATCTTCATCAGAAATTCCATCCATATCAATATCATAAGGTTGACAAGTGCCTTCCAAAGTATAGTTTTGGGTTAACAAATGCTCCTCGTTTCTATCATATATTTCAATAGAAATTGATACATCACATGTATGTATATCTGTAGATACACTAAAGGTTGTAATATCATTACTAACTTCTCTGTTGATGTCATATGATGAATTATAATTATAATATTCATCAATATTTACATCATACGCAACTAGATATTCTTGATAACTCAAGTTAGTTAGACTAATTTGGAAAGTGTGGACAGTCATAGTTTCATTGAAACTATCTTCCATAACATCGGTTAATTCACCAAACTCTTCTGAAACTAAATCATACTGTTCTAATTCTAAAATAGGATCAGGGATATTGGCCAATAGCCATGTAATGTTTATTGAATAATTACCGGCCAACAGATCAAATTGAGTAGATTGTTCATAAGACCCATTCTCGCTATCATTTACCTCAATAGATTGTACTAGAATATCAGAGCTTTCTAGTAGAGAAAAGTGCCATGGAACCAGATCGTCAATCTCAATGTCAGTGATTGAGGTTGATATTTCTACGCCTTGTATATTGAAATATTCCAAAATCCAAGAACCTGTAACAATTGGTGTTCCTGATAAATTACTTAGAATTGGGTTATTGTATCTGTATGATTCGAATAATTCTTCGTTCAAGTAGAATTCCGGGGCATCTTCTTCGACACTTAATGAATTTGAATTATATGCGTCTTCAGCCATAATGGCCTCTGATTCATTAAGAATGCCATCCATATTACCATAATTTGCATCTAAATATAGTTTGAAATTATCATTAAGGTTGTAAGTAAATGGTATCACATATTCGTAATCTTGAGAGTATAAGTTATCATTAATTAATAATAATTCAAGATTTACATCAAAACTTTCGGTAAAGTCTTGAATATTAGTATGACATGGTCCTTCTTCATAGTATTCTCTAGTCATTATTTCAAACATTTCTTCTTCATGCTCAAATGATAGTTGTGTTTCGAATGTTATCCCACAATACCAGTGTGGAATACTCATGTTAATATCAATAATCACAGTAGAATTATCTTGTACAGGCCAGAATAAAGACTCGTCATATAACAGATTTCCATACATAAATGCCTTCACAGACATTTCATACCAAATTCCAACTTCAAGATCTGAAAGTTCTAATCTCATCTCATAATCTCCTTCGTCTTCAATCATATTATTCCAGCCTTCATGAACATCTGTCCATGTACCGTTATCATTCATAGAGAAGTTGTACCATCCTGATGGCATCGATTCACAAGGACCGTAGAGACTGAATCCGTTTCCTCTAACGCTTGACCATCCACTTGATGTATTTACATGTAGATTAGAAGATACATAGACATTGCATACAAAGTCATTGATAGTAATATTCCAAGGTAATTGTTCTGTTGTATCGTCATCTTGTATCCATGTTACACTGTACTGGGCAGGATTAGACCAATCATTGTCTATTATTATTTGATATTCAAGTTCAAATTCATACCCTTCTGGAACATTGCCGTTAAAGTAGTTTATTTCCCAAAATAATTCCGTAGTTCCTGCATCAATATCATTATATTGTATCCAATCACCATCTGAATCCAGTGCATAATAATCAACTTCATAGCAATTCGGATTGTAGAAGTTCCAATTATTTCCATAAAGATTAGTCATAGAACCGTTTGTTGTATTGTACATATTTGCATTGAAGTTTACATTACAGTCCCATTCAGTAACATTCACTGTGAAGTCAATAAAATCAGTCCCATTGAACGTAAAATCGTAATTATGCCAACCATAAAATCCTGAATTCATAGAATAATAATATTGTAAAGTATAGTTACTTCCCACATCTAAATTATCAATAACCCATGTAAATTGATTTTCTCCAATATCAACAATTGGTTCATCTTCATAATTTTCAAGACTAAATGGCACCATACAAGGTCCTTCCAAATCAATATTATA
>CEOP01087845.1_pt1 | contig 49279 bp, 37 predicted proteins | sample 361301 | NCBI WGS metagenome assembly CEOP01 (sample SAMEA2619548, study PRJEB7988) | marine metagenome | biome: marine biome (ENVO:00000447); feature: deep chlorophyll maximum layer (ENVO:xxxxxxxx); material: "saline water (ENVO:00002010), including plankton (ENVO:xxxxxxxx)" | depth 55 m
GCGTACGGCAATGTAACCCACGTGATGGTAAATGCACATCAGAGGGTCTTGAATGTCAGGGTTGAAACGAAGGGGTGGCATAGTTTTGTAAGATAAAAAATCGCTTCGAACATTACATTTTCAACCAAAGAGATTAGGTTTGATACGTTACCCGACAGATATGGTACAGGGGGCGCAATATGAACGTGAACTCAGACATGTACTAGCAGGGCTTCCAGAAGGTGTTCGTGCAGTTACTCGTTCGTGTTCTGAATCAGAAAGGGCTCAAGCACGACTTGTGATTGAAAGACCATTTTTAGTTGTTAGAGCAGCAGGAAGTGGAATAGAAGGAAGTGGTGATTTACTTGCACTAAGAGGAGACATATGTTTCCCTATTGAAGTGAAAACAAGTAAAGAAAAGAAATTATATTTGAATGGGAGATTAGCCGAACAATATTCAGCATTGGAAAATATTGGAAAGAAATGTGGATTAATGCCATTATACGCCTACCGTCTAAAGGGAGTTCGAGGAGATTCTTGGAGGATTTTCCGTATTGATACTGGTAAATTAGAGGGGAGATTGTCAATACTCGCTAGAAGAATTCCTACTTGCCCTCTAACCAAAAATAGAAGACCGCATTTAATTTGGGAGCAAGGATTACCTCTGCATAAATTTCTAGCTCTGGTATGTAGAAAAACAGAACAAGAAAGTAAATCATTTGAAACCATTCAAGAAAGAATAGTAAGTGAATCTGAAAAAAATGATGTTGAAACACCTGATTGGATGAAGGGTTTCATTCGTTGATAGAAACGGAAGGAGCAAGTAACTGTTCTTCCATCAGATTTATTCTATTCTCAATGTCAATAATATCTAATTGAACTTCTTCTAATGATGCTTGTTGAAGCAAACGAACAATTGAATCAAGATCCCGGACCATAGAATCAATTTTTCTTCGTACCGAAGGAGTAGGTGACTTATCTCCATCCATGTTATTCCGAGTAACCATAACATGAAGAAACCAGCGGTAACAAAACAGTGGAGCATTCAAATGCCGTAAAAGATAGGACACATCAAGAAATATGACATTGAGACACACATTGAGAGATCGGGTTTTCTCAGCCCTCACCGTAATACAGGCACTAACACTGAGGGACTGGATATTTTTTGTCTTCTCGATGATAGCCATTTTTTCTGACAATGTATTACTAGGTGTACTTTTTCTCAACATATTTTTCATAAGAATACTCGAAAAAGAGGGGTATCTAGAAAGATGGAATGCAACAAAGGTCCTAGGATTTATCCTGATGATCAGAACGAATAAAGGACAAAAAATATTGGAAACGATTTCTCGACCACGTAAGTTTTGGAGAATGTTTGGAGAATTTTCAATTTGGATTGGATTTATTGCCTTGTTTTTCACAACAATGTTGGTAATTTTGACTTTTATCTCATTATTTAATTCAAGTCGTGATCGAATTTCCATAGAATCATCGGAAGTCTTGCTGATCCCAGGAGTTACATCAGGAATTCCAGTTTTCTGGCCATTAATGGCACTAATTGTAGCCTTGATAATTCATGAATATGGACATGGAATCTTAATGAGAGCACACGGAATGAGAGTGAGAAGTTTTGGATTGCTAATTTTTTCTTTTATACCAATTGGAGCATTTGCAGAACCTGAATACACAGAAGTTCTGAAAGCACCAAAAAGAGAACGAATGAGGATTTATGCAGCAGGGCCAGCAGTTAATCTAGTATTCTCAATAATTCTAGTATCAGTTTTAGCAGTTGGAGTTAGTGGAATAAACCCTACAATTCAGGGTGCATATAGTCCAGCAATTGTAGTAGACGGACCTGCTAATGAATCTGGATTAGAGCCCTATGATATGATTATAGAAGCAAATAACAAATCAATTTCAAGTGGTGATGATTTGCGTAATATTCTGAATTCTTCAAAGGCAGGAGATATTCTAGTTCTTACAATTCTAAAATACAATACAACTAATGGAGTTGAATGGGATGAAGAAAAAATAATTCAAGTGACTTTAGGAGATCGGTTTGAACAACTTCGCTCTAGTAATATTTCTGAAGAGAATATAGAACTTTTAGGGGTCTCTCCTGGAGATGCATTCTTAGGAGTTGGGACTAATTCAAATTTTGAATCAAGTATTCGAAATTCAGATCATGGGAAAAATCGATTGATGGGGCCATTTTATCCTAATTTAACAGTTGAAGAACGATTTTTTGCTAGCTTAATATATCCAATAAATCTACTGAGTATGCCTTTTGAATTCAATGGAGAAATTATGGAAAATTCAGAATTAAAAATGCTTGATTTTGGAATTATTGAATTATTCCTTATTGAAGGTATTTTCTGGTTTTTGTGGATCAATTTTTTATTGGGTTTTGCTAATCTAATTCCTGTAATACCATTTGACGGTGGCCACATAATGAGAGACACAATTAATTCCACTATCAATTGGATTGCTGACAAATCAGGAATTATTCATTCTCAGAAAGCAGAAATTCTTGCTACAAAAACATCGAATATTTCGTCACTCTTGTTCTTCTTTGCTTTCCTTATACCGATAATTTACGGATTGATTAACTGAATCATCAAATTCGGGTGCAGAAGCAATTATTTTTGTCATTGCTTTCTCTAAAAACATAACACTACTCAATAAGATAACTACTGCAACAATCAAACTAGTCCATGCATCAGAAGTAACTTGACTTGAATTATTAGATGCAGCTAATTTAACAATCCCAAACCATGGAACCTCAGGTCCTGCAAGACCACTCACCCATTGAGGTCTTACAGCAGTAACTGGATTCCCAAATTCATCTCTTAGCCCAAAATAATGTGGCCCAGAACCGCTATATCCTGTTGCAGTCAATTGATCAATTGTACAACCATTGGTCCTTGGATTATCACCAGAGGTGAGAAATCCTTCATGTTCAGGAATCCAATCTTGAATCATCAAATATCCATGAGATTGACAAGAATACCCGGTTAAATTCATACTTATTGACGTGACATTTACTACTGATGTTCCTTTGACATCCCATGTCAAAATACATGCCCCGATTGACCCATCAGAAGCAACAAATAACTCATCTAATTCTCCTTCAATACAAGCTCCGTTATTGTCTACCGGTGTAGTCTCATTTGCTAATGCAAACAAAATAGCACGATGAATTACAGGTGTATCATTTCCCCCATTCTTCTTGTAAATTATAACATCTCCAGGCATCCCATGAGTAGAATAATCATGATATTGACCTCCGGATTCAACTGCTTCCGCATAGGTGACTACTTCACGTTTTTCAGGTTCAGTGACTAAGATAATATCTCCTGGATCGATAATTCCAACATTTGATTCATCATCAGTCATCATTGACTGAGATTCAACTACTACCATTGGAGGTGAAGACCCTGTCATTAGTACTAATGAACCATATAGAACCAAAATCATTCCAGCAGCAAGAAGGATTTCACGAATCCATCCATAACTACTGGACATTGGTTTTCCTCACTCCTCTTCCGTTGAGGATTTCAACGAAACCATAGGACTAGTGGACCAAAGCAATGTTCCAAATCCAATTAACAAAAATATTGTCATTACATCGAATGAAACTGGTTCTACTAACTTATTAACATCCGAACCCAATAAATTTTGAAACCATGCAAATACATCAACAGAGTATTCACGAGAACCTTCTGTTGTCATTCTAGCAATTCCAAAGAAAGAGTTCCAAAGAAGAAGAACGATTCCTGTTACTGAACTAACTATCAGTATCTTTTGATTAGAGGGAGAGGAAAGATTGGATATTCCAGTATTTTCTGATAAAATAGTGTTATTTGCATTCCACCAAGAAATAATCCATGATTCTTCTGTAGAAAAATTTGTAGCAGGTGACTGGAAAATTCGTCCAGCACGAATTCCATGATCTTTGTAATGAGCTAACAACCTACCTTGATGGATACTCCCCAAAAGAGATGCCGCTTCCTCTGCTTCTTTTCTTCGTTTTAGTATCTCAGCCCTAGATTCTAATTCAAATACTTCTCTGAGTAAAGTCAATTGCTCATTATATCGGAAAAATTCAGGCCCAACAACACCGAGAAGAATTAATCCACCTATAGCGAAAAACCAAGACATTCCAATAAGCTCTGGCATCTCACTTACTCCATCCATAAACATAAAGAAAACGAGAGACCAAAGGAATGCTGCAAGTCCTACCAATGATAGTATAAAGAGAATACTAAGATGCTGATCTCTACGTTCTTCCCACCATCTAACGAAGATGTTTCCACTCTGCTTCTTACCTCGACGAGCCATGATAATCAACCATTCCTGTAAGTTCAATTGTATTCTACTTTCGCATAATTAGTCTCAAAATTGACTTTAATTTTCTATGACCATACGACGCCATGTTGATATGTTTATTCATTTACAGTAGGACATCACCGGAGGTTAGGCTATGAGGAGGTCGGCAATATTTGTTCTATTTCTATTTATTTCGATGTCTATGTCTCCACTTGTATCAGCTGCAACAACTGAAACACAATTTGCAGATGGAACGACGACTTTCAGTCATAGTTTCACAAGTGCTACTGGCGGTGATGCTCAAACACCAGGAATTACTCTCCCATATGGTGCTTCGGTAACACAAGCAAGATTCTCGATAGAAGGAACTGCTCAAAATACTCAATGGGAAAATCGCTCAACAAATAGCGAATTTGGAGGAGCTGGAACTTCTTCTACATCGTTTACAGGAACATACTTCTCCAGTTGGTATAGGAATAACTTGAAGGTAGAAAATGATGAAATGACACTGAATACTCAAGAATCAACTAATACCAACAATCTTGCTGCCTCTCGAGATTGGGATAGTGCTTCTTCATCATATCATAACACTACAGGTAGGTTCGCTGCAAATGGTGATCAAGGATATATTAGTCCAACAATCAATAGTAACTCCATGACTGTACCGAATTCGATGAATTGGAATTATCCGGGCGCCTTAGTGAAGGTTGGAGATACGTTATTCACGAGCAATTATCAATCTAGTTCAGTGTATCAAACTCCAGCTATTAATTCGTATAATTCATCTTCTTCAACTGTAGTAAATTCTGTTACAAAGCAATACAATAGCTGTAATAGTCAAGCATTGTATACTCTTTATGATCTAGCATCAGATGGAGAAGACACAGTTTGGGCAGTTTCTTACAACTATAGAAGAATTTCAAAATGGACAGTTTCTGATTCTACTTGGAGTTGTGTTGGCGACTGGACTATGTCCAGTACTTCTACGTACCCAGTAGGGATTGCCATAGACCCTGAAACTGATGATCTCAAGGTTTTGGTTCGTTCAAGCTCTGGTTCTATCTCTTACAACCTTTGGAATGTTTCTCGTTCGAACCCTACTACTGCAACTTCGATAACATATTTAGCTACGAGTACTACTCTTTCTGGAACAATTTCAGGGTTAACAGTTAACTATCCACGAATACTGGTTAATTCGTACAGAACTTCTTCATCTACTCACTTCGTTTTACATAATGCAGGGGCTTGGGTTGACTTTCAGGGTTCAATCACTCTAAACGGGAAAGGTCATTATGGAATTGCAGATAACGGAGAAGGCGAAGTCCTCTATTCTTGCTTCTATACAGCTATAACTAGTTACTGTCCATCAACAATATCTAGAACTGTGCTTTCTTCAGGAATTGGTTCTACATTTGAACAACGATCTTCTTCACAATCAAATAGTATTGCAATAGGATCTACAACAAATCTAGGATCTTCTATTAATGCAATTACGCTTAGTGGTTTAATTACATACGAACCTGCGGGTACATCTGTTGAAATTGAAGTTAGTGTAGATGGAGGAAATTCGTGGATATCTGCTTCTCTTAATACCCAAATATCATTCACTAATGCAGGAAATCAAGTAAAATGGCGAGCATATCTAAATGGAACAAATAATACTGTTTCACCAGTACTTGATAGAGTTCAACTGACATATGTGTCAAGTTACTCTTCAAGTGGATATATTCGCGGTTACAAGTATCTAGGTACAACTGGAACTTCTCCAGTAGCAGCAAAAGTTTGGTGGAATTCAACAACTCCAGGTGGGTCATACTTCAATATGTATTTCCAGTTAGGATCGCAGTATACTGTTCAAACTCCTGGACAAACTATTTCATTATCTGGGACTAGTTCATACATTTATTTCTATATCTATTTCTACACTGGATCTGGTGGCACCTATACTCCAACTTTAGAAGATTTGAATATCCAAATATTTAGTCAAGCACCACAAAATGTGAAAATGGATATTGGAGATGATGGAAGTAATGAATGGCAAGAACAAGGTACTCTTCTTGGAATCAGAGATGTTAGTAACAATAACATTTTGAATGCGATTAATTCGCAAATTCCAGGTACTGGAGTTGGAACTATTACTATTCCAATTACACTTTCATCGACTGCGCCTGGACTTGTCAAAATTAATTCATTCCAACTAACCTACACCATGCAAACTGTAAATCTCGATATCATTTGGGATGAAGGCATGGTTCTTCATGAACGTAGTCAAGCCTACGAAGTAGTAACTAGACATGTTATTGGAGAAGGTGCTACTGGAATTTCTGGAGCAACTCTAGATTTCGTTGCATCTCCAAATTCTGACTCTCCATCTCTTACTTGGTCAGATACAGGCACCTTAATGGACGACGATCCAGCTGATTGGATTATTCCAATTCAACCAGGTCAAGAAGGTGGTACATATACAACAAATAATAACGGAATTTTTGAAATACATTGGAGATTTAGAGTAACAAGCGAATTCCCTGAACAGAATAATGTAGGGTTTAGAGTCACGTGCACAGATGACCAAGGATTGACACCTGCCATGTTGTCTGATACAGTAAACACTGGAATTATCGTGAATCAATCATATGGTCTAGGTTGGTTAGGGATTAGAGATGCAGAAGGAATAGTTACTAGCCAAAATCTAACAGATGGGGCTTGGATTTCTGCTGGGGAGACAATTTTCTTCCAAGGACAGATGTGGTTTTCAAACACTGAAGATACTCCATTAAATTCTGTATTTGATGTACAAATTGCTCAAAAAGGAGAACAGGGAGATTTCGTTCAATCTTCATGGAAAGACCAGAATAATCCAGATGGTTCATTTTTCATTAGTTTAACAGTGCCTGAAATTGACATACCAGGGGGAATTACTTACGAAGTTCAAACATACAATGAAAGGGATCCAACATTAGTTATTCCACCAGGTCCTGATTCTCGACGTACATTCTTTATTGACGGTACATCACCAGAAATTACTCACAACATGCCAAAACAAGATGATTATGTTGCTGCAAGATACGATCAATCAATTATTATCGATGTAGAAGATGCTGTTGGAGATCCCAAAGAACTTACACTCCATTATTGGGTTGAGGCAGATCATGATATTAATCGAAATGGAATTGCAGATTCGGATGAATACGTAAATCGAAGTATGGTAAATTCAACAACAGCAGAAAATAAAAGATTCTTCACTACTATTGATGATAGTCGTAATCCAAACTTAGCATCCGTATCCTACTATGTAACAGGAAATGACCCCGCAGGTAATCTTCTAGAATCTGGAGAAGGACCTGGATTTTCTTCAGATCTTGCAACATACCGAACTAGAAAAGATATGGAGTCAGTATTTACTGGACTGCATTGGTCAGGACACAATGATGGAGATGCTATTTTCGCAGGAACAGAACAAATAATTACTACAGGCTTAGTTGATGCTAATGGTATTATTGATTTTGAGATTATTAGTTTGATTTTCGACTTTGAAGGTCCAGATCCAGAAAGAGATAAGCAATCTATTTCTTTTTCAGGTAGGAACAATACATTTTGGAGTGATTCAGAATACATAGAAATTCTACAAAATAGCGAAGCTACGACAATAAGTAATGATACGGGACTCCCATGGATTCTCATTGATTTCCGCTTTAAGGTATCATGGGATTGGCCAGATGAAGAGATTAGTGACTTAGCATTTGAATACAAACAGCTTGGAGCTAGTATGAGAAGAATTGAATTCGTTGACAGAACATTCCATGTAGAAAACGATCTGGTTCTTGATCCAACTAGTTACACAGTCACAGATGTTATGCATCCTCGAGTTGGCCCTATAGATAGTTCAACATCTATTAGAGCAGATGATAGAATTCAGTGGACTGGTCGGGTAGTGTATGAAAATTCTCAAACTCCTCCACCAAATAATCTGGGAATAGTTGTAGAGGTATTTGACGGAGTCCAAATGTGGTCAGACGGTAGCCTTACAGAAAATGGAGATTACATGGTAGAAGTCCCATTAAGCGCTGCTCCTACTCTTGCTTCAGCCGAAACTCGAACTTTCCTAACAGGAATTACAGGTATCCCAGGAAGGGGAGAAGATATGACTAGAAATTCAGTTTCAACCACGTTACAACTTAGCGTGGATCACACTCCACCTAGGGTAATCCATAGAATTCTCCCTGTAGACATTATTGATATTGGAATCCAACAAGACCTAACCGAAGTAAATGTTGCTTTCTTAGGAACTGAAGAATGTGTAAATGACCCGTCCGATCAACGATGTTCTGACCTAGCACAAGCTCCTCAACAAGTTCACTGGGTTATGAGAGATGGAACTACCACTATCGCCGCCGGATACTCTGTTCTCTCAATGGAACTACAGGATGACCTAATTCTTTGGACTGGAACTGTAGATTTAACTAGTGGAGGATTAGTTATTCCAAGAAGTGGATATATTGTTGGATTCTATATCACAGGTGAAGATGCGGCAGGAAATACATTCCCACAAACAAGCAATAGTGAAAGTGATCCTGTTCGGGAGCCAACCAATCTGGATAATGATTTAGATCTTGCTTGGGTCACGTTGGGCGCGGATAGAAGTCCAGAATTAAGAGCAATTAGATTAGACACAGACAAAGAACGTGTTAGCGTAGGGACTGATGTTGAATTACGTATGTATCTTACCAATTTAGGTGGTCCATTGAATGCCTCATTCGATGTATCTTTCTTCGCAGGTGATGCAACAGAACCATTCAATACCCAACGAATTGATAAAATTGAGGAAGGAGATACAATTTATATCGATACGATATGGGATGCTGAAGAAGGAATTGAAAGAATAAGAGTCGTTGTAGATTCAAGTAATGAAATCGATGAAATTGATGAACAAGATAATGCTATTTCTGTTGGAATCGACGTCGCATATGGATGGGGACTTGGTTGGATAGAACAAGCAAGACAAAATCCTCTGACAATTCTTCTTATCGTGATTGCTATGATTGTGGTTCCCACAGTAACTTACGTAAGTATTCGTCAAATGAATAAAGACGCAATGGATGATGATTTTGTTAATTTATTGTTTGAAGAAGATCAATATGAAGATGATGATGAATATGAAGATGATGAAGACGATGAAGAGGGATGGGAATAACTTCCTAATGGGTTGAACATTTTTTATTCAATTTAGGACGAGTGAATATGTCTGATTGGGATTTATTACATCCAAATGTAAGTCAAATTGTTGAAAAAAAAGGTTGGAATCCTACTCCTATTCAAAAATATTCTATTCCTGCAATAATTGAAGGAAATGATGTACTATTAATTGCTCCAACTGGGTCTGGAAAGACTGAAGCTGCGGCATTACCTCTCTTATCTATGGCAACTTCTGAAAAATGGGATGAAAGTTGTATTATTTACATCACTCCACTTCGTGCTCTAAATCGAGATATTGATCGAAGATTACCTGAATTGTTCGAACCATTAAATCTGAAAGTTGCCCTTCGACATGGTGATACCCCTAATTCAGAAAGACAACGACAATCGAGAAAACCTCCTCATCTTTGGATAACAACTCCTGAAACTCTACAAATTATGTTATTAGGTTCTAGACTACGTGAACATCTAAAAAAAATAAAAGCAATTATTGTAGATGAAGTACACGATCTTGCCGCTTCAGAAAGGGGTTCTCAACTTCTTCTTGCAATAGAAAGAATTCAAGCTTTATCTCCAAATAAAATTCAACGGATTGGATTATCTGCTACAGTTGGGAATCCTCAAGAAGTCGCAAAATGGTTGTCAGAGGATGCTCAAATTGTATACGGAGATGCACCTAGAGAAACAAAAATCAGAGTGCATGCCCCACTGCCTTCACCTGACGATAAGATATTGGCACTTGATTGGAGAACTAGTGCAGAATCGGTAGCATCTCTAAGACATATAACCAAATTAGTTGAAGATGAAAGTCCTGCACTAATCTTCGTCAATAGTAGAAATTCTGCAGAAACGGTTGCAATGAGAATGAGAGACATAAATCCAGATTTAGAAATTGGAGTACACCATGGCAGTTTAGCTTCTGAAACAAGAATGGATATGGAGAATCAATTACAAAATGGTGAATTAAATGCAATGATATGCACCAGTAGTATGGAATTAGGAATTGATGTAGGGAGTATCAAAAGAGTTCACCAAATTGAGAGTCCTCGTGCTGTAGATAGAATGTTACAACGAGTTGGAAGAGCAGAACATGTTCTTGGAGGGGTAGGAAGAGGAGATCTAGTAGCTTGGAAAATAGATGATATTGCAGAAGGTGCAGCAATAGCAAGAATGGCTAAATCAAAACAAATTGAACCAATTTCTTGGAGATATCATCCTAGAAGTGTTGCTACAAATCAATTAGTTCTATTGTCACTTCAAGAGGGATGGGTTCGATGTGATCAAGCTACATCATTATTGAGAAAAAGCCATTTATTTGATGGATGGAAACATGATGATACAATGGATCTTTTGCGTCTACTGGATGATAGAAGACTAGTAAGATTGGTTGAAAATTTTAAGGAGAGTGATCCTCTGAGATGGCCACCAAAATTATGGAAAAAATTGGTAGAATCAAGTGATGATGTACCTTCTGAAAGGCCTTCAATTGAAGAATTTGAACTGATGTCAGATAATAAACAACGAATACTAGTTGAGAAAATGAAAAAATTGGTCCCTAATGAATTGAAAGAAAATGGATGGTATGGACCGAGTGGAAAGGCAGCTGAAGTAAGAAACAGAGGTGTTTCAATGATTCCAGATTCTGAACGTTACCGAGTTAGAGATTCAGTGAGTAGACGGATAATTGGGACTCTCGATGAAGCATTTGTAATGGGAATTCAAGATGATGAAGCAGCAAATTTGTTTGTTATGGCTGGAAGAACATGGATGATTATTGATGCTGATCCTGAAGCAAGTGAACTAACTGTTATTCCAACCGCAATGAAGGCGGATGCTCCACTATGGTTTGGTGAACTACCACCAGTTCCTGAAGGAGTTGCAAGAGAAGTAGGAAGAATGAGAATACTTATTTCAAAGGAATTTGGGGGATTAGATTTTCCTCAGAAAAATGCAGCAGATCACTTAACAGGTGGACTGATTAATTCAACATTAGAAGAATATGATATTTCTCAAGAAGCAATGGAACGATTCTCCTCTTCTGTAATGGAACATCTAGAATCAACGGGATATATTCCTCATGCAGGATTTTGGACTCTTGAGTACCAAGCAGATGCTATTGTATTGAATACATGTCAAGGTACAAAAATCAACCAAACATTGTCTGATTTTCTTCAAGCAATGGCTTCAATGATTGATGGAAAAATGGGGAGAACAATTGTCGACCCATACAGAATCCATCTAATGGTTCCTGGATTAACAATCAAGCATATTGAAACTTGGTTATTAGAAACAAGTCCTGATTCAATAGAAACAATACTGAGAATGACTACTCCGAATAGTCGTGCTCTTCGCTCACGTGTAGTTGAAACTGCAAAAATAATGGGTGTGATTTCGAGGGGAATAGATCCTAGGAATGTAAATGTTAGAGGTATAATAAAAAGATACAAAAATACTCCTTTGATGATTGAAGCATTAGACAAATTGTTCCATGAAAGATTAGATATCTCTGGAACAGAAGATGTGTTAAGAGCGTTGCAACAGGACTATATCAAACTTGAAGCAACTCCCAGTGGCCCATTAGGAATCTCAGATAGAGCTCAAAAGGACTTACTATTGCCTAATTTTACTGATGAAGAAATTAGAACTCAGGTAGAAGAAAGACTATTGAATGAAAGAGTTGTTCAAATCTGTATGAATTGTGGAGATATAAGTAGAAGAAGAGTTGCAAAACTACCTGAAAGAACAGTGCAATGTAATTGTGGGGGTAGGCTAAAGGCTACATCTGTAGAGGCAATGGAAGAAAGATTGAGAGAATGGGTGAAAAGTCACGACCCGAAAGATAGAGACAGAATGATGAGAAATGCTGAGCTTGTTGCAGATAGAGGTCTTGATGCTGTTCTATGTCTAGTAGCTAGAGGAGTAGGAGAAAGAACTGCAATGAAAATCCTGTCAAGAAATGATCCAGGAAATAGAACACGATTACTTAGAGCAATACATGATGCAGAGATACAATATGCAAGAACTAGCAGATATTGGAAATAACAACAATAATTTCGTCTCTCCTTTAGAGAGTATTATGCTTCTAGGGGTAACAGGGCGAAATGCTGCCGGAAAGACGACTATCGTAGAATGGTTTGTCAATCAAGGGTGGGATGGTTGTTCTTGCTCTGATGCTATTAGACATTGGTTACGTGAAAATGACCAAGAAATTACTCGAGAAAATCTTACTCAAGGTGGAAGAACTCTTCGTTCTCAGGGAGGTGCTGGTGTATTAGCAGAAATGCTTCTAGATAGAATGAATCCAAAGCAAAATACAATTATTGATTCTATTCGGACGCCTGATGAAGTTCATGCACTAAGAATTAGAGATGATTTTCTACTTATCGATGTTAATGTTCCTCTGGATTTAAGATGGCAAAGAATGCAAGAAAGAGCAAGAGATGGAGATCCTATCGACTACGAATTTTTCCTTAAACAAGAGGATGCAGAGGCTATAGCAGAAAATTCTTCAGGTCAGGCGCTTATAGCTACAGCTGAACTTTCTGATATTGTAATTAACAACGATGGTACATTATCAGAACTCTATGAATCCCTAGAAATTCTAACTTCAAGTTTCAATCTGAATGTGTAGTCGATCGGGTAATAACTCCAGCTTCCTTCATCATAGAATCTGATCTTTCAAAATCTTCAATCCACCTATCAGGAATTTCAATATTTCCAGGGTAAACAACCTCCACTACTCCTGCCTGAATCAAAGAACGTGCACATCTTGTACACGGTGGCCAAGTAACATACGCAGTACAATCCTTAAGAGAAATACCAATTCGAGCAGCATGCATAATCGCATTTTCTTCTGCATGACAAATTAAAGGATATTTCAATTCACGATCCTCTAATCTTTCCATTGAATCATCAATACCTCTAGGAAATCCATTGAATCCTGTTGAACGAATTTCACGATCTTCCCCGACAACGACACATCCAACTTTAGTTGAAGGATCTTTGCTCCAACCACTAATATGCAATGCTAAATCAATAAAACGACGGTCCCATTTTTCGCTCATGCCTTCACCTAATCTATCATAGGAAAAACTCCCTTATGGATTCATGGGAATATCTCGGTCTCCGATTATATCGTCATCCTTCCATCTCATAGTAGTCAGAGCATCGTCCGTATCTTGCCCAAGTATGGTCAAAAGACCTCCAATTAGATGAATACTTCCAAAACACCAAACTGAACCTGTAACTCCATCAAAAATTGAATGTGAAGAGGAATCTACAGCTTCTTCTACAGCAGTAGTTAGAGCAACATGTAAATCAGGCCTTACTTGGATTCGAGCATCAGGGAATTGGAGGCGAATTTCAGATGCTAAATCATCACTTGAAACAGCAGGTAATCGACCGTCTGATGGTTCAGTAACTACGACCATTGGATTATTCATCTCTGCAAGTAATTCTACAATAGGATGAACAAAAACTGACAAATCTTTCTGTTTTGTAGTACCAATTAAAATTGCGGAAGGAGAAAAAGAGCGCCCTGCATCTTCTTCTCTCTGTTTTCTTAGAATCAATTCATTGGCCATCTTTTCAATTCCACTTGGATTATGGGCGCAATCGAGTAATAATTCAACATCTTTGGGTCCAGTGATTTGTTGCATCCTACCTGGCCAATGTGTTCTTTCCATTACATCATGTAATGGAGGGACACCAGGAGAGTGAGGGAGTAAAAACCAAGCAGAAGAATGACCTAAAATTGCATTATCCATTTGCATCGTCATAAATCCATCAAACAATCCATATGGAATAATATCTCCATCTTTTCCTAATCCACTTCCTATTTCTCTAAATGGCTCATTTGCATTCTCAAATGAAAGTAATGCCAATCTATCTCCTCTCCACCAAAATCCGCATTGTTTGGTTGTTGCTTCTTCAATTGCAATCATTGCACTTGAATCATATGGCCATCTTGCTAGCATTGTTGCTCCAGGTCTAGCGATCGCTGCTTTTTCCTTTGCTATCTTTCCTATCGTATCACCCAAAATGTCACTATGTTCCAATGATATCTCAGTTAATACTGTGAAATCAGCATAACAACATCTGGTCGCATCTAATCTACCACCTAAACCAGTTTCTATTACAGCACGTTGAACATTTGCCGCTTTGAAACAGATCATTGATGCTAAAAATAAGGTTTCAAAATAAGTAGGATGTAAAACGGGTTCTTCTTGAGACATTACCCTAATTGCATGAATTGCCTTGTCCAACTGTTCTGAGTTAATAGGACGTCCATCTATTCTAATTCTTTCTTCGACACGACAAAGATGCGGAGAAGTGAATAATCCAGTTTTTTTACCTGATAAACTCAAAGTATTTGCAAGATACACACAAGTAGTTCCTTTGCCATTTGTTCCTGCCACATGAACACATGGAAAGGCCATCTGAGGCATCCCTAGACGCGTTAACATTGCATATGTAACTTCTAATCCTTGACTCATTCCAATTTTTCTTCGATCTTCTAACCATTCGCGAGGCGTAAGAACCTCTTCTTCTATATGTGAGTCGGCATCTATCCCCATTAGATGTACATATAATGAAATGTGATTTGAAGTTCCCTACAACATGGCGAAGGACGAGGCCCCCCTACTGGAGGTGCTCAAAGGACAATGGACCTCCATGTTCGGAATGGCAGGAATGTTCACGATTACTATTTTTCTTTCAACACTAATTCAGCCATTTTATGACCGTGATGAGTTGCGTGCATTTGGTGCTGCAGGCTCTACAAAATTATCATTTGTTCTGATAGAGGGGGTTTTCATCCTAATTTTCACTGCAGCCATTATCTGGTTAGCTAAAAAAAATATGCAGAGATTAATTCAAGTTGGAATTCTTTTCGTTCTTTGGATTGCATTATCATACAGCCTTGTTCCAATGGCCCACCTTGCTATTCCAACTGCTGAACTTACAGCTACTACGTCTGATGCAGAATCAGGTGGACAGATAATACAAGAATTAGGAGATACTAATACTATGATTTTCTTTGATGGAGATAACCTCATTTCGGTAGATCATGCTGTTGGAACTGAGGGTAAATTTGCAGGCGGTTCAGTAAATTGGACTGCAAATATTTCAGAATCTAGAAATGAATCCATTTCAATTACTCCAAATGGAAAAATGATCTACCATATCATGTCATCAGCTAATGATTTCATAATTTGTGATATGACCCAATGGATAAGAGTTGATTCTTCAAATGGAGAAGTAATCAATAGATTCGACGATAATTGTCATCTAGGTTTTGTAGATAATCAACAGTCTGAATGGCAAATTTTTGGCCCTATTCTAATGAAAATAGATGAATTCAAGCCTGTTGAATCAATAGATAGTCCTAGAGATAGATCATGGGAATGGCTAATGCCTGATGAATTTGATTCAATGAACATCCTCTCTGCAGAACATATTGGTGACAATCATTTACTAATAATTTCAAGTAGATGGGCAGGTGTTTTGGAAATCCCAAGTGAAGCTCATAATGATGGCTTCAACCCACCATATCTTGAGCCAGTATGGAACTTGACTTTACCAGATGACAATATGTTTACAGCAACTACATTTGGCAGTGATACATATGAATATAAGAATAATTCAGCAGAAGAATTTAGTCTATATTTAGGTACCAATAATGGAATCTTAAGTTCATTTAGAATTCATTCTAATGGCACAGTTACTGAAAATGAAGCTGTACAATTTGAAGGTGCATTCGAAGGACCAATTCGAGGTCTATTTTTGGAAGATTGTTGTAATGGTGGAAAAAACGATCTGTGGGTACTAGATGATGAAAAATTGAGAGTATTCATGGGTAATTCAACGGTTGAAGTGACTCGAGATACTATAATTCCAGGGAATAATTTGGTATCTATGGCAATTCAGTACCCAATTCAGGAAAGTTATGCTCAATACAAAGAAGGAGTGATTTTGTTCGATATCAATTCAAGTTCATTTGATGAACCATTAAAGATGGCAGTATGGAATTTACCAGATTCTCCACCTTTTGAATTTGGAGGAGTTGGCATTGCTTGGGCAGATATCATTGCTCTGTCTCTGAGTATTATTCTAATGGCTGCAATAATTCTACGTCCAGAATGGTATGTAGTAAACACTACAGGAATCCTCGTAGGAGCAGGAGTAAGTACAATGTTAGGAGTTTCATTTGTTCCTTGGCTAGTGATTATATTCATGATAGCAATGGCTATTTACGACCATTGGGCAGTAAATGGAAGTAAACATATGCTCACATTGGCTGATACAATGATTGACCTAAAACTTCCGATATTGCTTGTTGCTCCAAAAGACAAAGGATATTCATTCTTAGAAGAGGATGACGGAAAAATGGTTGAAAGAGATAGAATTCACACATCAACTAATCAATCTCCTAAACCTTTACCGGAACAAGAGAGAAAAACAGCAGATGCAATGTTCATGGGTCTTGGCGATGTAATTTTCCCTGGAATATTAGTAATCTCAGCAATGACTTGGTTACCTGACGAAGTTGGCTTTGCAGGTCTGCATGGGCCTACAGCAGTTGCCTTTGGAACTCTAATAGGGGGATTAGTCGGTTACATGGTATTAATGACTCAAGTAGCAAGAGGTAAACCTCAAGCAGGCCTTCCATTACTAAACGGAGGTTCAATTCTTGGATATTTTATTACTACAATTATTGTTCTAGGATTTGATGCATTGGCGTTCAATATTACCCTATTCTAATGCAAACGGTTGAAGCGAAGTGCCCCCTCGTAGGTCCGTTAATATGCTCGAGATGAGGATGTTCAGAGAGTTGGCCGATGTTATTCGAGCCGATCACGATCGAAGAGGAATTTCTCATGATTTGATTGATCAGGTAATTTCATTAGATAAGGAATGGAAAGATATTCGCTACAAAGTAGATCAAATCCGTAGACAAAGAAATGAAGCCGCAAGAGAAATTGCCGCAGCCAAAAAAGCAGGTGATTCTCAGAAGGTAGAGAAAATTCTCTCCCAAGTTGCAAATCTTGGTGCTCAAATAGAAGAATTGGGGGCAATAGCAGATGAAACTGTGAAAAATAGAGATCGCATCAGAATGAAAATACCTAATATTTTACACGAAAGTGTACCAAAAGGAGATGACGAGGAAGGAAATACATCGCATTCAATGCATGGAAAAATGCCTGAATTTAAATTTCAACCTAGAGTTCATAACGATCTGATTGAAGAGAACAAATGGGTTGATTTAGGAAGAGCAGCAAAGATCGCAGGGTCTAGATTTTACTATCTTAAAGGAGATCTTGCGAGACTAGAATTAGCCTTACAACAGTTTTCTGTCGAATTCTTAGTCAATCGAGGATATACTTTGGTACAACCTCCTGTAATGATGAACAGGGATGCTTACGAAGGTGTGACTGATTTATCTGATTTTGAAACAGTGATGTACGATATTCAACCTGACGGGTATTACGCAATTGCAACTAGTGAGCACCCTCTAACAGCTATGTTCATGGATGAAGTCATTGAACCATCATTACTTCCAATAAAAATGGTTGGAGTTAGTCCTTGTTTCCGTAGAGAAGTTGGAGCACATGGACTATCTGATAAGGGAATTTGGAGAGTTCATCAATTTACGAAAGTTGAACAAATAGTAATATGTAAACCTGAAGAATCGTGGGATCATCATGAAGATCTTCTCAAAAATTGTATTGATTTATGGGATGAACTTGAACTCTATTACCGAGTTGTAAATATCTGTACAGGAGATATGGGGACTGTTGCATCAAAGAAATATGACTTGGAAGCATGGTTACCAGGTGTTGGGAGTTTCAAAGAAGTAGTTTCTTGTTCAAATTGTACTGATTATCAAGCAAACAGACTTAGAATGAGGTATAGAACTTCAGATGGTAACTCTTCAGTTCATACATTAAATTCAACTGCAGTAGCTACTTCTAGAGCATTAGTTGCAATAATGGAACAATATCAAGAAAAGGATGGGAGAGTAAGAATCCCTAAGAAACTATTACCATGGTTTAATGAACAAACTCATTTAGAAAAAACCAATTGGTAATTTGATTTTTCAATTGAAAGATTTCAATATATTAATTTAGTATTTCAATTGATTTAATTCGATTCTAGGTCAAGTAGAACTGAACCTGCATCTACTTGATCACCCTGCGAATAATGGATTGCAGTAACTATACCTTTTTTATCTGCCAAAATTCTATGTTCCATTTTCATTGCCTCCAATACCATTAATGGTTGACCTTCGGAAACCTTTGCACCCTCAGGGATTAATACTTCCAATACCTTACCCGGCATAGGAGCAGTAAAGGCATCTTCATTGGTTCCAGAATCAGATATGCCGGGTTCAATAACCTCAATAATTGAAACATTTCCATCAAGATGAATCCACCATTTATCGCCTACCTTAGCACAAAAAGCAACTTTCTCAAGATTATCTTTCTTTATGATAATTCTATTAGGGCGGGTATCAGAGAAAATAGTAATATTTCCTGATTCAATTTCTTCGCCGTCTAATTCAATAGAAATAGGATTTAATGGATTTCCTCCGATTTGAATATTCCATTTCCGTCCCTCTGAATCTCTAAGGTTAACCATTTAATCACCTCACGGAAATACCCTTGTTAAATTCAGAAATGGGTCATTTTTACTAGTTCTACCTATATCTTCTGAGGTTGAAGTTGATATATTTCGGTTAAGCCCTAACTGTTCAGCACCTGCTGCCAATAGAACTTCAGATGAAGTAATTTGTTTTGGCACCCAACCATCAGAAAAATGATTATCAATAAAATTGGTAGTAGTGTCTCCAGAAATGAAGGATTTATGCCGCATAATATCAATCAAGAAATCAATATTCGTAGTTGCACCGAGAATTACAAATGTACGTAATGCTCTTTCCATTCTGCGTATTGCCTGATCTCTATTCGAACCATAGACTATCAGTTTAGCTAACATTGGATCAAAATCAATTCTAGCCTCATCTCCTTGACGAACTCCCGTATCTAATCTAACACCTGGACCTTCGGGGGGAACAAAAACGACAAGAGGGCCAGTTGCTGGAAGAAACCCTCGAGATGGATCTTCTGCATATATTCTAACTTCAATAGCATGACCTCTAATTGAAAGGTCATTTTGAGAAAATGGCAGGGGTAATCCAGATGCTATTCTGATTTGTTGTTCGACTAAATCAACTCCAGAAATACATTCTGTGACTGGATGTTCAACTTGTAATCTTGTATTCATTTCTAGAAAATAAAATGAACCATCAGACGATAACAGAAATTCTACTGTTCCCGCTCCAGAATAAGAGACTTCTTGAGCAGCTGAAACAGCCGCTTTACCCATTGCAGATCTAATTTCTTCATTGAGAACTGGCGATGGAGCTTCTTCAACTACCTTTTGATGACGACGTTGAATACTACACTCTCTTTCGAAAAGATGAACTGTATTTCCATGATTATCAGATAAAACTTGAACCTCAATATGTCTTGAGTTTTCTAATAGACGTTCGATGTAAACTGTTCCATCTCCAAATGCGCTCTCTGCTTCCCTTTGTGCTGCTAAAAATTCTTGTTGAAGCAGTTTTGGCTCACGTACTATTCGCATTCCTTTTCCACCTCCACCGGCGCTTGCTTTGAGCAAAAGAGGATAGCCCACAGATGTGGCAGCATCGACTAATGAGTCAATAGTAGAGTCTTCATTAGTTCCAATCAAAATTTCTCTTCCAGGAATTACTGGAACTGATGCTTCTTCCATTCGACGTCTAGCTGTAACCTTGTCACCCATTGAATCAATTGCTTCTGGAGATGGTCCGATCCAAATTATTCCAGAAGAAATTACCGACTTTGCAAAATCTGCTCTCTCAGAGAGAAAACCATAACCAGGATGTATAGCATCAGCTCCAGATAACTTTGCAGCATCAATAATTGCATCACCATTAAGATAAGTATCTGCTAAACTCTCACCAGATAAAGAAATTACTTTATCTGCCATTTCAGTATGTAATGCACCTTCATCAGAAGAGGATTGGACTGCAATAGCCTCTATTTCCATTTCTTGACATGCACGAATGATACGGCAAGCAATTTCACCTCTATTAGCAACTAAAACAGATGAAATCGGCTTAGGCGCCTCTTTCATCCATTCTGGTTTAACCATTGAATCGCCTCTAATCTAATTTCCATTCTGCTGATCTCTTCTCGAGAAATGATGCGAGTCCTTCTTGACCTTCTTTAGAACCACGCATTTTACTTGTTTTATCCAACGTCCAAAGACGTAATTCCTCATCCGAATCTTTCCATCTATCAAAAATTAAAGTTAATTTTTTTGCCTCACCGACTGCCATCGGACCAGTAGTCAAAACTTCAGATATTACTGCATCAATAGCCTCTACTGCTGCTTCTGGGCTTTCTTCAAACTGATCTATCATCCCTATTCTCAATGCCTCTTCTGAACCAATACGAGACGCCAACATAGCTAGACGGCGGAATTGAGCACTACCTAATCTTCGGTAAACATAAGGGCCAATTACTGCAGGTAAAATACCTAATTTTCCTTCGGAAAGAGCTATTCGAGTTTTAGGCTCGACAATAACATGATCTAAACATGCAATTAATCCTGCTCCACCACCTAATGCGACTCCTTGTACTACTCCTATTGTAAAACAAGGATGTGACCAAAGAGAATTGAATAATCTATCCAACCTTTCTGAGTCAATCCGATTCTCTTCTGGGCTTTTTGCACCTCCTTCTTTCATCATGTTGATATCTGCTCCTGCACAGAAATGTCTACCTTCTCCTTGAAGAACTAGGATTCTTAGATTCTCATGCCCTTCAGAATCTTTCAAATCGCCTAATGAGAAAACTGATTTGTTCGATGTCCAATGAAAGATTTCAATCAATTCCGAAATTAATTGGACATTCAGAGCATTGAATACATCTGGTCTAGAAAGCGTAATTCTTGCTACTGGTCCTTCGATTTCTAATCTGCATAATTCTGTTTCAGGATAATCACTTGTTGAAATACTCATTATATCACATTCTGAAAATCCCATATTTTGATTCAGGCATTGGTGCATTTAATGTTGAACTAATACAAAGTCCAAGAATATCTCTAGTATCTCGTGGATCAATTATTCCATCATCCCATAGTCTAGCCGTAGAATAATATGGACTTCCTTCTGTCTCATACTTTTCTAAAGTTGGTTCTTCGAATTGCTTTATCTCTTGTTCATTCATCAGTTCAAGGCCTTCTCTTAATCTCTGATCTTGTTTAACTGTGGAAAGAACTTGGGCTGCTTGAGGTCCACCCATTACTGAAATTCTTGCATTTGGCCACATAAACAGAAAGCGAGGGTCATATGCTCTTCCGCACATCCCATAATTTCCTGCACCATGTGAACCTCCAATAATAATAGTAAATTTAGGAACAGGAACGCAGGAAACAGCAGTAACTAATTTTGCACCATCTTTTGCTATTCCCCCTGCTTCGTAATCTTTACCAACCATGAATCCAGTAATATTTTGAAGAAAAACCAATGGAATCCCTCTTTGCCCACATAACTCAACAAAGTGGGCTCCTTTCAAAGAAGATTCTGAAAATAAAATTCCATTATTTGCAACAATTCCAACAGGATACCCGTGAATACGAGCAAATCCACATACTATTGTTGTACCATATCGTGGTTTGAATTCATGGAATCTAGAACCATCAACTACTCTAGATATTACTTCACGTACATCGAAAGAAGTACGATTGTCTTCTGGAATTATTCCTAAAATATCCTCCACTTCATGTCGTGGAGGTTCAGGATCAGACACTTCTAGACGAGTTTTGGGTTTAGAATTCAGATTCTCTACGATATTTCTTACCATTCTCAATGCTTCAGGCTCGTCTTCAGCAAAATGATCTGCCACTCCTGATTGACGAGTGTGAACGTCTGCTCCTCCTAAATCTTCGGCGCTGACTTCTTCACCAGTAGCTGCTTTTACAAGAGGAGGGCCAGCAAGAAATATGGTTCCATTTCCTTTGACTATAATTGATTCATCGGACATTGCAGGTACGTATGCCCCTCCAGCAGTACAAGACCCACAGACTGCAGCAATCTGAGGAATACCTTTACCAGACATAATCGCTTGATTTCTAAAAATCCTTCCAAAATGCCCCTTATCAGGAAAAACTTCGTCCTGCATCGGTAAGAATGCACCTCCACTGTCAACAAGATAAATACAAGGAATATTGTTCTCTTCTGCAATTTCCTGAGCACGAATATGCTTCTTGACAGTCATAGGGTAATATGATCCGCCTTTTACTGTTGCATCATTTGCAACGAACATGCATTCTCGACCATGTACAATCCCAATACCTGTAACAATACCTGCTGAAGATGCCTTGCCATCATACAGTCCATGAGCTGCTAAGGGGGACATTTCTAAGAATGCGGTTCCAGGATCGCAAATAGATTGAATTCTCTCCCTAGGTAATGCCTTTCCGCGACTGCGGTGGCGTTCGACATATTTCATACCTCCACCCAATTTCACTTTTTCTAATTCATCCCGCAGGTTATCGATTAAGCCCTTATTATGTGATACTCTATCACTGAAAATCGGATCGGAACGATTGACCCTAGTTGGTAGGACATCCATGAGTCTCGGACCTGTCGAGTACGAGGTCGTCCTTGAATGAAGCGGGGAATTAGACCCCTAGGGCCATCCTGAATACATCTCTTAACCCTGGGGCCAATCCTACTGTCATCAAAGCTAAAGCCATTAAAATTCTAAGATGGCGATACCTATACTCCCATCGTTGAAGAGCATAAAACCACCATACAACAACGCCAATAAAACATTTGAGTACCGTGAATCCGTAAGCGGTTCCAAAGAAATCAATCACTGCACTTGAAAATACATGTTTCTCAATATACCCATACTCAACCAAACCTATTCCTGTTGCGATACCATCAACTGCTTGGCCATACATGGCAATAAGTACAATCGGAGAAGCAAGTATTGCTTTCCAAGTTAACAACTCCATATTATCATGTAATTGGGTTCTTTCATTCTCATAATCAGATAATGATAGATCAGGAGGGAGTAAACCTGGAATGGATATTTCACAATTTTTTAATTTCCTTAAGTTGGGAAGTCCGATGAATAAATACACTGGAATAAGAACCAATGCAGGAACTACTAGTGTCCAAAAAAGTGCTTCTGGATGGAATATGTCAACAACTCCGCTCTCAGAAATTGATGATCTATCAATCATTAAAAGAGTCGAAAATTGACCCGCATCTTCTAACTTTAGCATCATTTGGATATACGAGTGAAGACATCCATACAATACAAAACAACCTCCAATACCTACTTGGAAAATTCCTTGTTCTATTGATGTCCATTTTTCCATTAACACATGCGAGATTAGAACAAAAATAATTCCAATAAAACCAAAAATAGCAACTGGCCATAAATTTAGTAAGTTTTCCATCGGAGTTCCAATACGGCCTTGTTGTAAAGATGTTAGAAACAGAATTGTTTGAAATGATATTAGTGCGATTGATGAACCTGTAACCCAAATTCTATCATCAGAGGTATTACCTGATTTAGCTGCAAGAGAGGCAATAAAACCAGACAAAATGACCCAAGCCGCTCCCTGAAAATGTATTCCAGGAGAAACAAACCAAGATTCTAGTGCAGGACCAAAAAGTGCTGCATCCTCTACAACTTCCCCCAATGCTGCCCAAATTACCCAAGGAACTAAGGCAAATATTGTATATTCAGTTGCAGCCATTCCAGCCTTTCTCAAAATTGCAGCAATTGAGATTACAGCTAAGATAAGTGTAACATTGTAAGATAAAGTATTGACTTGATTATACGAACCATCTGACATACTCTCATCGCGAATAGGATTCATAAAATATTCTTGAAAAATTGAATTTAGAAAGTTGTCAGGGCTTAAGGTTTCAGAAATTACAGTAATTGAAACAATAAAAACTATCAGACTTAGAGCGAAAATCGCTAGCCTCTCCCACCATGAAAATTTTTCATCGCCCAAAATAGGACCAGTGCGTGTTGGATTCACAAACTGTCGACACCCACTCGGGTGATGACTATTACGCTCATTGATCACTCTTCTTCATTAGATGAAAACTCTGAAAGTCTAGCAATAAGATCTGCTTTCTTTCCTCCAACTGGGAGGCCAGCTGCTTTGCATCTTTCCTTCAAATCCGCAACTGATAATGATGACAAATCTTCTTCATTTTCAATTTCATCAGCAACCATTGGAGCATGGACTTCTTTGAAAATAATGGTCTGTACACCTACATGATCTCTTAAAGTTCGGATTAAGCCAAATTTGGTGTAAGCCCAATTTTGGTCGTATGATACATACTCTGGCAAAGTAATTGTGAGATCATCGCCATCAAACGAACTTTCGAAACCATCTCTTCCAGTATTAGTTTCTAACAAAGTAGTGACTTTTTCTGAACGATCTGTTACCTCTTTGATAATCTTGTATTTGTAACGAAGAGTAACACCTGCTAAAGCGTGATTGAAATCAATACTAGCACGACCAGAGCGGAATGACTTGAGAATTCCGTTTCTACCTCCAATCTCAACCATTCCTCCAATTTGTAGATTATCTGGATTTTGAACCGAGCGAGAAAGTTGCTGTAAACTCATTACTTCAACTGCACTTGCATCACGTTCGCCATAAGCATCCTCGGGAGGTATATCAAACTCATAATCAGTATCGACTTTAGCCTCGTCAAGATGAGATTCAAAGCCCTTGATTAGACGACCGTCTCCGATTACAGTAATCAATGGAGAATAGCTTCGATTTGCTTCGTGTCTATCGTGTTCTTGGGCTACAGTCTCTCGAGTCGTTTCGATAAGATCTCCTGAATCAGCATTATACAAGTCATAATCGATGTGAACAATAGAGCCGCTCTTCATACACATTACCTCCTTAAGGACAAACGCGCGACCTACTTCCCCCTTATGAGAGTGGCCCTTACTTCATTCAGATAAATTACTCAGATTCATCAAAGTGATTTCGACGGATTTGTTTCAGAGTAAAGATTGATCCTACCATTATCATAAACCAACCAATCCATACTAAATGACTACCTGGCAAATCATAAACCGTTAGACGAACACGATCTACATCATCTAATTCACCCATCATCGCATGAGTCATAATTTGATTCATCTGAGATAAATCAAGAATCAGAATTGTATCTCCTTTCCAATCCACTAATCTATCAACTTCAGATCTCGGCCGAATTGCTCCGTCCGCAGAATTAAACCTCAAAACACCTGGTTCTACTGAACTAATGAATTCCCCATTAGTATCGTAAACATTTATTTGAATTCCAAAAAAACCATCCGCTACTGAAAATTTCTCACTAAATTCAGGATCTACATCCCTCACTAGTGTGGTGATATCTGTCATTTCATAAAGAAAATCGCCATGACGTATTTGTTCATTCCTGATCAAAGTAATCTGATGAGAGGGGTCGACACGATCGACTAAGGTAGTGGTTAAAACGTGCCCTACAAGCAGTATTAGGATGCCTGCATGAGCTAAATGTGATCCTAAAACTCGTAAATTTGGTTTCTTTCTCTTTCTGACGATTGACGTTTTTCTAATTGTTGAAGTTAAATCAACTATTGAGGGAGGGATTGCAATAATTAACCAAACCAACAAAAATCTACTAATATGCCCTCTGTCTATTGATTGAGTAAGTAACTGATCTGCATTACCAGGAAGAGGGAAGTAATTTACTCCATTCAATGTAGCCGAGAATGAGATAATAACTCCTAAAATTAGAATGATTCTTCGTTGATATTCTGGTGCTTTTCTGAGAGAATAAATAAGCAAACCAGCCGCTAACATACCAATCAAAATGGAGCCAAACGCTTCATGTGCTTGAGGTGAAGATCCATCAATTTCTGCTAACAATAATAGCCATGTAAGAACTAGAAAAGAGCCCCCTCCGACTAACGGTACATGCAATGATATAGATGATAAAGAAGGGGATTTTCCATTGGATTCTTCTTCTGATGCTAACAACCATGGTAAAAGCAACAAAAACATTCCAATTCCAGCTTGTGTTGAATCCAGATGCCATGACCATCTCGAGAAAAGAAGAATCACAACTCCAACAGCCGGCCACAGCACAGCCTGATTTCTATCATGTATCATTAAGAAAATTATAGGAATTAATAGAATTGCCACTGAAAGTGATTGTGAAATAAATAAAATTGCTAATTCTCCTAATAGAATACTGAATGCCAAAATAGGTCGAGCTGTCAACAAGGTTTCTTGACCTGAAACTAATACATGTTCTGAACGATGTCGTCCTAACCAAAATGTTGCAACACATATCAGAATAATCATTCCAAAAAATTGAATCAATACTTCTATACCTTCTACACCTGAATCCCATAGAGAAAGTACTCTCATGTAAGCATCATTATTGAGAGATTCACTATCTTGAGATGCAACGAAAGCATGAACTGAAGCCCATACTCCATTTGCTCTCGTAACTAATGTAGAATGAAGAGCCAAAGCTCCTGTCAGCAATGCTAATGCAGGGGACCAGACTAATGCTGAATTTCTATTCTTTACTTTTGGTGACATTCGAAGATGAATCAACAACAATAGAGATAGCCAGGGCAGTAATGATGCTGTTTCTACTGGATCCCAAGCCCAATAACCCCCCCAATCCAAAACGGTATATGCCCATAATCCCCCTAATCCTATCCCCAATGTCCCTGCAAAGAACGCTGCTCGAGCTAAGGGCAATACATCGCGATGAATCTCTAATGGATTAGTTTCATTCAATATTCCTTCCATTGCTAATGAAGAAACAACAAGACAAAGAGCATAAAAAGCAAAAACTATAGGTGGATGAATTACCATTAAATCAGTCTGAAGAAATACATTGAGTTCTGATCTTGGGGGTGAGTTATCAAGAGCAAATGGTTCAAGCATAAAAGCTACAAAAAATAAACAAAATGTAAGGAAATGAAGGATTCCTCCTGTTCCAATTCTTTTCTTTTCTGTTTCTTTATCTGAAATATAACGCCACCATAATCTTGCAGCTGATAGCCAAGCAATCCATAGCAACAAGGGGCCAGAACGTCCTGCCCAAACTGCTGACACGCGATAATGAATAGGAAGATCATAAGATCCATTAATTCGAACTGTGCGTAATAAATCGAAATCAACTATAAATGCGATAATCAAGAATAGAAAAGGTAAGGCTTGCAAGCCTAAAATAGAAAACTCATGTGGATGGGGTTTTTTGAAAACAACAGTATGACGGAAGGCGACTAATGTAGCAACTGATGGAACTCCGAGAAGAAGAAGGTCGAGCCACATACCTATCCCGGTGGTTGACCGATGCTACCCTCTCAATAGGGCATCGGTCTTAGGTTACCATCCGTAGTGCTTAGCGCGACTATAACCAAACGCTAGCATAGCTGGAATAATTCGTCTGAAATACAAACTTGGTCTTCTAATTAACAGTCTCATGGCAACCATTGCCTTTCCAGAAACTCCCATATCTGACATTTCGTCAGGAAAACACCTACCCATAACAGACATGTCGTTGTCGGATAGGGAATACAAAGCAGTTTTACCTCTCAATATTTTTTCATAAGGAGGGAACTCAGTCTTCCAACTTTCAGTATATTCTTTCAATTTATTAGCAGTGAAATCTCCTTTTGAAATTGCATCCGCTGCTGTTATTGCCGCAAATTGAGCTGATTTAAGCGCAAGATGTGAGCCACCTTCAAACAGAGGTGATGTAAACCCTGCTGCATCACCAATCAACAAAATTCCATCAGAATGTGTAGTTTCATGGGGTCCAGAAATAGGAATTGTTCCTCCAAATCCGCGTATTTTTCTTCCATCATCTCTCCAAGGTGGATTAACAACCTCAAGATTTTTGAATTCATCAGTATCTGCAATAAACCGATCCAATTCTTTTACAGCACCACTTTTATCTTCAGTGACAAGGCCTACATTTGCACGACCTTCGCATTTAGGAATCATCCACAAATATCCTTTTTCGGCATATTGTGGCCAAATGTAAAAATCAAGGTAATCATCAGTTGGGACTTCTAACATTTCATATTGCATTCCAGCAATCACTTTTGGTCGTTCATTGAGTTCTAAGATTTTAGAACAAATCCCTGCAACTCCAGATGCATCGATTACAATTTTGGCATTAATTGGAAATTGATCTCCTTTTCCATCACAGAAGTGTCCCAAAAATTTTCCATTTTCTTCTATACGCTCCATCGATTGTAATTTATGTCCAAGAAATAGACTGGCGCCTAATTCGACTGACTGATCAACTAACCATTGTTCAAAGAGGTGTTTTTCCAAAACATATCCATGTTCTGTAAGTCGTTTTTGTGTCCCATCAGGGAAAATAACTCTAATTCCGTGTACTCGCTTACTAATCACTTCGTCTGGCAACGTCAAATCGAGGTTTGAAAGAGCGATATCAGAAATACATTCACCACAGTGAACTGGGGTACCAATTTCATTGTGATCTTCTATCACTACAACGTTCAGACCCAATCTAGCAGCATGTAAAGCAGCAGATCCTCCCCCTGGTCCAGCCCCTACAACAAGGACATCGCATGTTGTAACCATACCCCGTCCAGACAAAACCAGTGCATCAATTAGTCGATTGAAGTAAACCAAATGTATTCATGTAGAGACATAAACGGAGCATCATGGCGTGGAGGACTCTGAGGCGCTATTTGCGTTCTTTGGACAAAGATGGTGAGGTACTCAGGATAAAACGCCCAGTACAAATAGAATTAGAAGCAGGATGTATTGCAGATCTTTTGGTAAAAACTGGAGGGCCTGCAGTAATTTTTGAAAAACCAGAATTAAGTGATGGTTCAATTTCAGAAATTCCACTTGTGATGAATCTCTTTGGAACTAAAGAAAGAACATTAAGGGCTTTACAAGCGGAGAGCGACACTGAAATTGGTGACCGTTTAGTTTCATTAATGAAACCAGATATTGGAACATTTGTTTCAAAACCTTGGAAAGGAATTCCGTTGGCAAGAGATGCTTTAGCATTACCTCCAAAAAAAGTCCGTAGAGCTAAATGTCAAGAAATTGTTATGGAAGGTGTAGATCTAACACGATTACCGATTCCTAAAACATGGCCTATGGATGGAGGTCATTACGTTACTTTGCCACTAGTTGTGACCAAAAATCCTGAGACTGAAGAACATAATCTTGGAATGTATAGGGGACAAGTACATGGCAAAAAGGAGTTAGGACTGCATTGGCAAATTCACAAACATGGGGCAGATCATGCTTCATCATATGATGACGGAAAAATGCCTGTTGCAGTATGCATAGGTGGACCACCGGAGCTGATTTTCTCTGCGATTTCACCTCTTCCAGACAATTTAGAGGAATACATGTTCGCGGGATTCTTAGGAAAAAAGCGACTCAAAATAACAAAGGCATTAACTCAAGATATTTGGGTTCCAGCTGAGGCTGACATTATCATTGAAGGATATGTGGTACCTGGGGAAACAAAAACAGAAGGCCCATTTGGAGATCATTTTGGTTTTTATTCATTAACTGGCCAATATCCTGTACTCAAAGTTACAGCGATTACCCATAGAAAAGATGCAATGTTACCAGCCACCATAGTTGGTCTTCCACCAATGGAAGATGGTTTTCTAGGTGAAGCAATTGGAAAACAATTCAGTCCAGTACTAAAGTTTCAACATAGAGATGTTGTAGGAGTACATCTGCCTATGGAAACAGGTTTTCATAATCTAGCCATAGTTTCATCTAAACAGAGATATCCAAGACAGGCAAGGAAGACAGCATTAGGATTGTTCGGAGCAGGACAAATGATGTTTCTAAAAACCATTGTTGCAGTTGATTCTGATCAAAATCCTGATGATTTAGAATTACTATTGGATTGTCTAAATGACAAGGTAGATCCTCGCGAAGATATAATTGTGATCGAAGGAATGGTTGGAGATTCACTAGATCCAGCAACGCCTTATGAAAATGTTCAATCTAAGATATTGATAGATGCTACAACAATTCCTGATTCCGATCCCCGTAGTGATTCAGAAGGACCAGAAGGATCTCCTAAACGAAGTTCACCGGGGTGGAGAAAGGGAAAGGGGAAATCGCCTGGTGTTCCTGATGGTTTTTTACAATCAGTTCTCGATTTAGAAAATGTGTCTGATGCAAGGTTGCTTCGTCCCAGTATTCTTGTAGTTACCACTAAAATAGAGGGAAGGCCAGATCCTAGAAAAGGAATGTTTGGATTGAATGAAGAATTGGCAAAGGAAAAAGATGAAACAATTTTTCAATTGACAAATTCAATTTGGCAATTGCAAAATTCAAAGACATTGAGATGGCTTTTCATCACAGATGATGATCTAGATTTACACGGTCCAAAAGCCAGGAGAAGGTTACTGTGGCAATTATTTGCTAGATTCGATGTTGACAGGGGGTTAAGATTTGATGTTGGAAAAAGTAGAGTTTCTTGGGACGCAACAGTGCCAATACCCTCGATGAACGGCCCTCATCCAATTAGACGATGGCCAGCAGTAACATTGCACGATCCTAAAATAATTGAACGAGTGAGAAGACATGCCGAAGAAGATGGTTTAGGAAGTAGAAATTGGCCCCCACATCTTCTAAGTTAGAGTGATATTATGGGAATGAAAGAAATTCTTGAATTCGTGAAAATTGAACATACCCTATTCTCACTTCCATTTGTGTTAATCGGATATATTCTAGCACACAATCAATTCGTTAACGATATTTCTTCATCAAAGTATGGCGTTGATATCCTCTGGATTCTGATTGCAGCTGTTGGAGCAAGAGGTTTGGCCATGGCATTGAATCGGATAATAGACAAAGATATAGATGCAGCAAATCCACGCACTAGAAATCGCCATTTAGTCTCTGGATCTATGTCAATGAACACGGCTTGGACGCTGTCAGTAGTTTTCCTAGGGATGCTTCTTTTCGGAGCTTGGCAACTCAACGAAGTTTCCTTTATGATGGCATGGTTACCAGTATTAGTTTTCGTAATCTACCCCTATACCAAACGATACACTTGGCTTTGTCACTTCTGGTTAGGACTTTGTTTGGGTCTTGCTCCAGCAGGTGCTTGGGTTGCTGTGACTGCAGATGTACATGGTTGGGCATCGATTACAGGTATTCAAGATGGAATGACTGGATTCTATTGGTACCCTGAAATCTTCTTCATTTCATTGGGCGTAGCATTATGGATAGCTGCCTTCGACATAAACTATGCTAGAATGGATGTAGAAAGTGATAGAGAGAATAGCGTTCATTCATTTCCTTCCAGATTTGGCGATACTGCCACTACTAGAACATCGATTCAACTCACTCTTCTTTGGTTTGCATGCTTCGCTATCTCAGATCCAACAGACGAAATATGGTTTCTGGCTGCTGCAGGGATTATGTCTGCTTTGAACATTGGAGTTATTCTATCTCGAGAGAGAATACCAGACTTCCAAACAGCCCTTTTTCGAGTTTCGATGCTAACTGGATGGGTTCTTCTTGTGGCTATTATTATGATTGACCCGTTAAGAATGATGGAATAATGAACTAGGTGAGAAAAATGGGGCTTGCAGTAATTACAGGAGGAGGGAGAGGGATTGGTGCTGCAATCTCTAGAAGACTTGCTAATGATGGACATCAAATTCTCTTAACATACAACACTGATTCTCAATCAGCCGAATCTGTTATTGCTGAACTTAGAAAGGATAATGTTGATTGCGTTGCGGCAAAAGTTGACTGTGGAAATACCGACGAGGTATTCATATTAGCAGATCACCCATGGATGAAAAATGGTGTTGATATTTTAGTTCTGAATCATGGGATGTATCAACGAAGTTCTGCTAAAGAACTAACATTAGATGAATTGGAATTAACTATGAATGTCAATTTCAGAGGTTCAGTTGCAGTCTATACTGCTCTTTCCCCACATCTAAATAATTCTGCTAAAATTATTGCAATAGGGAGCCAATTAGGCATTAAAGGAAGCCCACATGGAGCTCACTACGCTGCATCAAAGGGGGCACTTCATGCATGGGCTAGAAGTCTAGCAATTAATGTTGCAAAATCAGGACAGAGGGTCAATGTAATTGCACCAGGAGCAATTGACACAGATATTCTTGGTAGCGATTCTAAAGAAAAGAGAAGACAAAGAGAAATTGAAATTCCAATGGGTAGAGTAGGGAATCCTAGAGAAATTGCTTCTGTTGTTTCATTCTTAAGTAGTGATGATTCATCATACATTACCGGAGCTATAATTCACGTAAATGGCGGTCTATTCTTACCTTGAGGATGAAGAAATGAATATCTCAAAAGATCCTTATGATCTCTCAAATTCAATTGACATTTTTCATTCTAAAGACATTATTCCATTCAAAATAAATGCAGAATTTAGCCCCGCTGGAGATCAAGAAAGTGCAATTGAAAAAATTGTTTCTCAATTGGAAAATTCACAAGAAAGATGTATACTTTTAGGAGTAACTGGTTCAGGAAAAACATTTGCAATGGCGCATGTTATTGAACGTCTTCAAATTCCCACCCTCATACTAAGCCATAACAAAACATTAGCTAGGCAACTATGGCAAGAAATGTCATCACTTTTCCCAAATAATGCTGTTGAATACTTTGTTAGCCATTATGACTATTATCAACCAGAAGCTTATGTTCCGACTAGAGATCTATACATAGACAAAGAGTTGCAAATGAATGAACGTATTGAACAAGAGCGCTTTTCCACCGTTGCCTCTTTAGTCACTAGATCTGATGTTGTTGTTGTCGGGACAGTATCAACTATCTACGGTCTCAACCCTCCTGAAACATTTCTTCAACATCATGTAAGAATATTTGTAGGACAAAAAACAGAACCTATGGAAGTCGTAAAAGAGCTTATTGACCTACATTACGGACGAGTTACAGGTTCAGAATTTCAGCGCGGAGACATACGGCTTAGAGGAGAAATTCTCGATATTTGGATGCCAAGCAGAGATGACCCTCTTAGAGTAAAATTTGGATTTGAAGGCATAGAACAAATACAAATTTGTGAATCAGTAAGTTTTGAGCCACTAGATGAAATAGAAGAGGCATGGATTCACCCTAAAGAATTCTATATCACTTCGGAGGATTCATTTGAACGTGCTTTAGAAGAAATTGAAAATGATAGGGATGAAAGAGAAAAATGGTTCAAATCTGAAGGTAAAGATTTGGAAGCACACAGAATAGTGACGAGAACAGATTTTGATTTAGAACTATTAAGAGAACTTGGCACGTGTAAAGGGATTGAAAACTACAGTAGACACTTTGATGGAAGAAAAACAGGTGAAAGACCTTATTGTCTGTTTGACTTTATGTCAGCATGCGCTCAATCATTTCATGGAGATCCGGAAAAATATTTGGTGATTATGGATGAAAGTCATGTGACTTTGCCGCAATTAGGCGGCATGCATGGAGGCGATAGATCGAGAAAATCTAACCTAATTGAACACGGATTTCGACTACCGTCTGCTTTTGATAATCGTCCATTAAGGGTTGATGAATTTCAATCATTAATTCCTAGAATGGTTTACGTTTCTGCTACACCAGGTGAAAGAGAATTAAGACACTTGGCCGAAGTGACTGAACAAGAAATCCCTGAAGGCCTACAACATGTTTCTGGTGGAGGAGGGGCAATCGAGTCCAATTTACCAAAAAAGAGATCAAGTATGCTAGAAACTATGGAAGGGATTGATGGAATTGTAAGAATGGAAATTCGACCTACTGGTCTGTTAGATCCAGAGATTGAAGTTCGCTCCACTGAAGGACAGGTTCAGGATTTGCTTGATGAAATTAATTTATGTATTGAGAATAATCAACGAGTTCTAGTAACAGTTCTAACAATTAAGTTCGCTGAGGAAGTAGCTGATTATTTACTTCGAATGGGAATAAATGCACATTATTTACACAGTGAAATAGGAACGATAGAACGATCAGAAATTATCAAAGCACTGAGAATTGGGCATATTGATGTGATTGTTGGTATTAATTTACTAAGAGAAGGATTAGATATTCCAGAAGTGAGCTTGGTTGCAATATTCGATGCAGATCGAGAAGGTTTTCTAAGAAATGAAAGAAGTCTTCTTCAGACTATTGGAAGAGCAGCACGAAACGAAAAAGGAAGAGTTATTCTTTACGCTGATTCTGTAAGTAAAGCAATGGAAGCAGCAATTAAACAGACAGTTGAAAGAAGAATAAGACAAAGGGAGTATAACGAAAAAAATAGAATTATCCCTACTACAATAAAGAAATCTCTTCCAACTATGGGTGAAGAAATCGAAGAATTGTTGGCTGGAACAGCAGGTAAAGGAAGTACAGGAGGGAAAAGGTTTGTCGGTAGTTTCACTGGAAAATCTAAACAAAAACAAGATTCTGATATTGTCAAACGATTTGGATTGGGAGCAGGTACTTGGAATGAACATTCTAATGACGATCAAGAGTCCGTACTATCCAACATTAGTCAACCATCATGGGCTAAAGCGGCTTCGAAATTTGTAGGAATCGAAACTGACGAAGATATCGCTGAAGATTCCGATCAGAAAATCAGATTAGTAGAGCGTTTGCAGAAGGAAATGACTGCTGCTGCTGCACGTTTAGAATTTGAAAGGGCGGCAAAAATAAGGGATAGAATTATTCAATTGGAAAAAGAAATTTACAATTGAAAATTTTAATATCAATCTTCCATAGAAACGATAGGGAAGAACTTGTTCGGAAACAACATGAGTTACGAGAGAGACGATTTCGATCTACCTGTATCAGACTACGACCTTTCCAAAACAAAAACAATAGATGTTCTCTTCGAACAAATGAGAACTGCTGGTGGATTCACTGCTACCAAATTAGTTCAAGCAAGAGATATTCTTAGAAACGCAATAAATGAAACCAAAAAAGAAGATCAAGTGCTTAACTGGTTATCATTTCCTGCATGTTTGATGGCTACTGGAACAAGAGGTTTTTTCATTGAAGCGATAAAAAGTGGCTCATACAATGTGATTTGTACCACCTGTGGAACTTTAGATCACGATATTGCAAGAACATTTAGGCAATATTATCATGGTTCATTTGATCTAGATGATGCATTACTAGGAGATGTTGGATTGAATCGACTAGGAAATGTGATTGTTCCGAATGAATGCTATGGAGAAATTCTTGAACCAATAATTCTACCGTGGTTAAAAGAAATTGAAGCAGAACGGAGAGAGAAAAATCCTGAAAATCCGTGGTTAGGATTTGGTTCTGTAGAACTTTGTTGGGCATTTGGAGATAGAATCGATGATGAATCGTCATTTCTCTACCATGCAGCTAAACATAGAATACCGATAGTGATTCCTGGACTTTCCGATGGAAGTATAGGTGCTCAATTATTTATGCACCGTCAGAAATCACCAGAATTCATGATAGATTTCTTAGCAGATGAACAGATATTATCTGACCTAACATGGACTGCCAAAAAATCACATGCACTTATGGTAGGAGGAGGGATTTCAAAGCATCATGTAATTTGGTGGAATCAATACAGAGATGGTCTAGATTCAGCTGTAGGGATTACAACTGCCCCTGAACATGATGGATCTCTTTCTGGTGCTCGTACAAGAGAAGCAATTTCTTGGGGAAAAATTAGACCAGACGCCCCTCATGTTACAGTAGAGGGCGAAGCTTCAGTATTACTTCCATTACTTGGCTCGAATTTATTCGGATGATTATTCAATTGCTGAAGCAATACATTCCATCAAACCTACACGAATTGCAATTAACGGTCTCCATCCATCTGTACCACAACTTAGCAATGCATCGTGTAATGGGCCTAAATCGGGCCTTAGATCATTAGCATCAATCTGAAATGCAGCAGGAGAAGTGATATCGCTCAAGGATTCGATAGTATGAGTTCCATGTACTGCATTTTGATATCTGATCCAAAGTATATTTATTTCATTCAATATCATTTCTTGATTCCACGCTCTTCGCCCTGAGAGCAGGAAATTACCTGAAATTTCATTATTTTTTAAAGTCTCAAATGCTCGTTCAGCATCTCTAATATGGACCCAAAAACGTATTCTTTCTTCGAGTTGAGGTGCAACCCCCTTAACGATATCAGAAACCCATTGATTGATTGTCTCTGTTCCATCAGGGGAATATACGTCAATATTTTCAATATGAAGTAAAGAAGACATTTGACTACCTCAATTTTGATGAGAGAGCAGTACTATACGGACAAGATCGATAACAAGATCTACTTCTTCAGAAGTAATCTCAAAATGGGGGGTGAAACGTAGGGCGTTTTGACCTCCATGAATGATACCTAAACCAATTTCCCTACATTTCTCTTCAACTTCTCCAAAACCTACTACTTGATGAGTTTCAGGATTTAATTCAGCGCAACAGAGAAGACCTGTACCTTGTACTTTAATTACAATCTCTGGCATCTCATTAGCTAATTGTTGTAATCCAGAAACTAACTCTTCCCCCCTTAATCTAATATTTTGACGTAACTCTGGAGTTACAGAATCCAAAACAGAAACTGCAGTTTCTAGAGCCCTGGGATTTGTAGTCATTGTATTTCCATAAATACCAACAACATACAGTTCAGATGCTCTATCATTCATTCCAAGGACTGAAAGAGGATATTGTCCAGCATTTAATGCCTTAGACCATGTTTCAAAATCAGGAGCGATGCAATCCTCAAAACCAGGGTAATCAATTACTGATAGACACCCATGTCCACGAAGTCCGGCTTGAATCGAATCTACCAATAGCATACTTCCGTGATCTAATGTTAACTGTCTTGCTTCATCATAAAATTCTCTGGTCACACACTGTCCAGGATTCCCTTCGCCTTGAACCGGTTCTATAGCCATTAATTCAATGAATATACCTTGTTTTTCAGCGTCTGCGAATGCTTGACGTAACGCTTCTACATCATTTGCAGGTACTAGGATCAAATTATCCCTATCTCGGAAAGTTGCTAATTGTTTGTCATACTTTCCTTTACAAGAGTGTGAAAGTTGAGCAGGACGATCGGTACGCCCATGGAATGCTTCTTCTATGGCTAACAGTTTGATTTCCGCACCCTCATGTCTTCCGCCCTTGTCGGTATGTTTTCTTGCATTTACATCAGCAATTCGCAAACTGACGGTTACTGATTCTGAACCACTATTCATACATATGAAATTAGTAAATGGGCAATGTCCTCTAGTATGCCCTAATTCTGATTGTAAACGTTCAACTAATCGTAATTGGCTAAACGACGGGGTCATCACATTTGCCATTACCCAATTTTCAGACATTGCGTTTACAGCAGCACTTGGGGCATGTCCAAAACCCAACATTCCATATCCTCCGTTGTCATGTATTACTGCTCCTTTTGAGGTAATAATCCAAGGCCCACATGCTGAAATAGCAACATATGGATTAATTGTAGCTGGAGAATAGAAATTTACGTAAGAAGATTGTAAATGTGAAATTAACTTTGTTTCATCTAATTGAAGGATTTCTAATCCAAAATCATCAATTAAGCCGGAAAAAATTACCTTTGCTTCGTTAATTGAATTAATTAATTTTTGATCGATTGAACAGAACTTACTTATTACCTCGTCAGATAGACCTTTACTTCTGGAAGTTTCTCTTCCAGAACTGTCTCTGATAAATTGTAAAATTTCCAACGGACTCGGATTGCCCCCCATAAATTACAATCAGAGAGGGTCCCAAATAGAGGTTACGAATAAATAAGAAAACAACAAGATACAGAAATTCTATTTTCCAATTAGAAAACAAGAAAAAAATCATTTGTAAATGATTTGTAAATGATTTTAGAGATATGTGTAATTTATCAAATCAAATATCCAATAATAGTTGTTTTAAGACAATTTTCAATTGAAATATGAATTAAAATTAATCTTATTCAAATTTAAAATGATTTAACTAAATGGCGGATAATAATGATATATTGACATGATTTCCAATTGAAAATATCATTATTAGAGCATGTTTTCAATTGAATTATACGCCATTTAAATCCGATTCTTTTATGTACCCTACATGCAACCCAAGGACAACAATGCGGGATGGGATACGCGAACAAAGAAGGAGAATGATAGAATGAGTGAAGAATTAGCAATTGAACAATTAATAGACAGAGAAGTTTTCGTTGGAGGGAAACTAGTAGGCACAATCAAAGGACAAAGATTTAGTCCACGGAAAGAACATGTGAAATCTTTGAGGATTGACGTAGTTTCAGATGTGGCGCAAGAATATATGCGAAAACCTGCTTTTACAGCACCTTTAGCCAGGGAACTAATCCATAGTTTACAACCTGACGGATCTATTAGAATCTCAAAATCTATGAGAGAGTTACAGCGCAGATGGAGAAACACTATTCGAATCGATGAAGGACTTTATGCTCCTGATGAGATGGTTGGAAGAGCTGTTGTGGACAATGATAGTAATGAAATTGGAAAGGTTGTAGGATTAAAGAAAGTCAAGAGAACTTACAAGGGAGCTATTGTAGAACTTCTTCCAAGAGTGAAATTTAGAATGGGGCTTCCTGATCAAGTACTAATTCCAGTTGATCAATTTAGCCGTACTACTGCACGTTTAGATGAGGTAATTCTTTCAACTAGTCTAGAGAGAGTCACTGCATTAACATCATATGAACGGCTGAATTTCGGCAGTGATGAAGAGGAATAAGTAACCGTCACGCTTTAACCAAAGGTGCTGTTCGCGAACTTTGCCTATGGGCGGGTAGCTTAGCTTGGTTCGAGCACCCGGCTGATAACCGGGAGGTCGCAGGTTCAAATCCTGCCTCGCCCACTCTCTTCAGAGCGTAATGGCAATGAACAACCTACTGTTCGCTTCGTTCAGATGGTTGGCGTTGTTGCATCAGGAAGTGGCGATACTGCATTGGCAGAATCGCTAGCCAAAGAACTAGGTTGGGAACATTTTCAATTAGAAGCACGACGATTTCCCGATACTGAAGGTTATGTTAGAGTTCCAGATCATTGTATTGATCCAGTTCGTTCTGGGCCTGTAGCATTAGTATCAGCGACTTTTCCGGATTCTGCTATTCTTGAAACTCTATTTTTACTTCATGCATTGGATGATGTTCGTAAAGGAAATATGTCTAGTATCAAACATGGTGAAAAAATCTTACCTGATGTTGGACCTGGACTGTTCTTGATAATTCCATATTTTGGATATTCACGACAAGATAAACGATTTATGATTGGTGAGGCAATATCTGCTCAGTTTCTAGCATCTACTTTCTCTAAACACTGTGATGGGATAGTAATCTTAGATATTCATTCTCCAGCGGCTGTTGAAAATTTAACGACGCCGGTAGAATTAGTTTCTTCAATGCCTGAAATTGCCAGCCATTTACGATCTAATGTTCGACCAGATTTCATACTAAGTCCAGACAAAGGTGCAGTAGATAGAGCAAGCGAAGTTGCTGAAGCAATAGGTACTCCTTTCTCATACTTAGAAAAGAAACGAATAGATGCCCATACTATAGAACATACTCCAAAAGACTTGGATGTTAATGGAAAAATAGTGGCCATAGTTGATGATATGATAAGTACAGGGGGCACCATTTGTCGCGCTTCAGAAGCATTACTTAAGCAAGGAGCCAAAGAAGTTCATGCTGCCTGTACTCATGGATTATTCACTGGAGGAGCAATAAATCGACTCTCTAATCATGTAAATGGAGTACATTCTACAGACTCTCTTCCTAACCCAAAAGCGAATGTGTCTGCCGCTCCAGCATTAGCAAGAGGAGTAATGACATTAATGGATCAAATCAATTAATCGACAAAATCCATGAAGTTCTATTTCCAATGCGTTTATATCGAGTCCATACTCCGCTTTGAATGCTACATGAGGAGATACCAATGAGTGTACACATCGCATTTGATACCCCGCAAGACATTAAAGACAGTGTTTTCGAGCTTGTAAAGCTCGTAGGAAAAGAAGGACATGGGACTGTAAAGAAAGGTGCAAATGAGGTCACCAAATGTGCTGAGCGCCAAACAGCCATGATGGTAATCATGGCAGAAGATGTTAATCCACCAGAACTTCTAGCTCATATCCCGATGATTTGTAGAGAAAAAAATATTCCATTCATTTACGTTGACAATCAAGAATATCTTGCAGAATATGCAGGAATGACCCGTGGCACTAAAACAGCTGCAATCGCGATCTTAGATGTCGGTAGAGAGGCAAACGATCGATTTGAATCTGTCAAGGAACAGGCTTTAGGATTGGCTAAGTAAAGGAGACGATACTATGTCAGTTGAAGCATGGCCTGCAGAAGTCGTAGAGATTGTTGGTCGAACAGGAATGAGGGGAGAAGCAACCCAAGTCAAAGTACGAGTTAATGATGCTCCAAACCCTCGCGACGTAGGTCGAATTATTACTAGAAATGTTTTGGGTCCTATCCGTGTTGGAGATGTTCTAATGCTACGTGATACTGGACGTGAAGCAAAGAGACTGAATGCTCGCTGAGGTGAAAAATATGCCCGAAGAACGAATCTGTAGTTTCTCTGGAGACAAGATTGAACCAGGAACTGGAATGATGTTTGTGAAGCGAGATGGTTCAGTACTATGGTTCAAAGATAGTAAGTCAAGAAAAAATCATCTCAAAACAAGGCGAAATCCACGTCGTGTAAAATGGACTAGATTTTACGTTAAAGGCGGAATCAAGTAGTCAACGAATTCTCCTGGCCTTAAGGTTCGGTTGAAATACACCTAGTAGGTCCCCGAGTCATGAGTGATTGGCAGACCACATTCGTAATGGTGAAACCGGACGGCGTTCAACGCGGTCTTGTAGGTGAAATTATTAGTAGATTTGAAAGAAAGGGACTAAAATTAGTTGGACTAAGAAGTATTGTTCCTTCAGAAGAAATTGCTGAAGAACATTATGCAGTTCACAAAGAACGTCCATTCTATAACGGCCTGATTGAATTCATTACATCAGGTCCAGTTGTTGCAATGGCATGGAATGGAAAAGATGCTATCTCTGTTGCTAGGCTAATTATTGGTGCAACAAATGGACGAGAAGCAACTCCAGGAACAATCAGAGGAGATTTTGGAATGGATATTGGATTTAATTTAATTCATGGAAGCGATGGACAAGATACTGCTTCATCAGAATTGGCCCTATGGTTCCCTGAAGGGACAATGGAATGGGAACGAAATCTAACATCATGGGTATATGAGTGAGGGATGTGATGGATTGGATGGACGGCGTCAACCAATTGTAGCCGTTCTAGGGCATGTTGATCATGGAAAAACATCCATGTTAGATCATATTAGAAATCTGGGAACTAGAACTCAAGGCTCAGTAATGGCTAGGGAAGCAGGGGGTATTACCCAGCATATTGGAGCTACTGAAGTACCAGCCGATATTCTCAATACGTTCTGTGGGCCACTCTTAGGTGGCAAAGAATTTCTATCACCAGGGTTATTGTTTATCGATACGCCGGGGCATCAATCTTTCACTAGTCTAAGAAGCAGAGGTGGAGCATTAGCAGATATTGCAATATTAGTAATCGATGTAATGGATGGTTGTAAACCTCAAACATTAGAATCAATCAGAATTCTAAGAGATGCGAAAACCCCCTTCGTTATTGCACTAAATAAAGTGGATAGACTGTATGGCTGGAATTCAGAAAATGGTCGTTCTATGGCAATATCACTGAAAAAACAATCTAAAGATACAGTAGGGTATCTTGAAGAAAAACATTGGAAATTAGTTGGTGAATTAGGAGAATCTGGATTTAATGCAGAGAGATATGATCGAATCAAAGATTTCACTAATACCATTGCAATGGTGCCATGTTCAGCTAAAGAAGGCGAAGGTGTTCAAGATCTATTGGCCGTAGTAATAGGCTTAGCAGAAAGATATCTAGAAAATCAATTGACAGATATTGACGGAATGGGGACTGCAACAGTTCTAGAAGTGAAAGAAGAAAGAGGTCTAGGAAAAACCCTGGATATCATTCTCTCCAAAGGCTCAATCAGCAAAGGAGACCAAATCATTGTAGCCAGTGAAAATGGTCCTAAAAAATCTAAAATTCGAGGTATGTTCTCTCCTAGAGGTATGAGCGAAATGAGAGATGCAGGAGATAGATGGGATCCTGTTGATACAGTTCATGCTGCATCAGGCGTGAAAATTAGTGCTGTTGATCTTGACGATGTTTTAGCAGGAACTACCTTACACGTTATCAAAACCGAGGAAGAAGAAGAAATTGCTTGGATGAAAGCTAAAGAAGAATCAACTTTAACATTAGAATTACAAGATAAGGGTGTTTGTATCAAATCAGATACACTTGGAGGATTAGAAGCTTTGGCGTTTGAATTAGGAGAGAGAAAAATATCAATTCGTGCAGCAAGTGTTGGCAAAATTACACGTAAAGATATTCGTATTGCAGAAGTAGGAAAGCAACCTGAAGAACGTGTGATTTTAGCATTCAACACCAAACCATTACCTGAAGCTAGTAATGAATTTGAAGATCCAGGATGTGATGTAGATTTAATCAGTGGAGATATCATTTACCACATCATCGATAAGCATGAAATTTGGATGAAAGATGTATTGGAACAAAAAGAAAAATCGGATAGAGAGATGATTGTGTATCCTGGACGTTTATTGTTCCTACCTGACCATACATTCAGAGCATCAAAACCAGCAGTTATTGGAGTTCGTGTTTTGGGTGGAAGAGTGCATTTAGGACAACGATTGATGAAAGATGGAGTTCAATTAGGACAAGTGAAATCAATTCGTTTAGGTCAAGATACTCAAAAAGATGCAAAACAAGGCGATGAAGTGGCAATTGGAATAAGTGGTGCAGTGAAAAAACCTGGAGATGATTCCTCAGAAGCAACACATGTAACAGTAGGTAGACAGATCAATGAAGGAGATGTATTACTAGTCGATGTACCTGAATCTCATGTAAGGATTCTGAGAAAAAGAAGCCTTACAGAAGTAGAAAAAGAAATCTTAGATGAAATTGTTGCAATGCATCGAAAAGATCCAAAAACCCCTAGATGGGGACTTTAATTCGTTGATATTTTGCGAATCGACAACCACCAACCTTGAAGTAGTTCAAGATTCAGACATCTGATGTTAAAGGGGTGCTAAGATGGTCTCAGAGTATGCTGGAGGAAGTGGAGGACGTGGGCGAGAAGTCGTCCGTGTAGTTAGTGATATTTCGAATGTACTAATGAATGAAGTATCAAAGGTGATTATTGGAAAACAAGAAAATCTTAGAAGAGTTACAATTGGGATTCTATCTAATGGAAACATGCTTCTTGAAGATTTCCCGGGACTTGGAAAAACATTGTTAGCAAACACTTTTGCTCGTTCTCTTGGTTGTAAATTCAAGCGTGTTCAGTTTACTCCTGATTTGTTACCCTCTGATATCATGGGTACATACATGTACGATCAACAAGCGGGTGAATTCAAATTAAGGCCAGGACCTTTGTTTGCAAATCTTCTACTTGCTGATGAAATAAATCGTGCTCCTCCAAAGACTCAAGCCGCTTTACTTGAAGCAATGGAAGAAAAACAAGTTACTATCGAAGGTATTACTCACAAGTTGCCTGCTCCATTCGTAACTTTAGCAACTCAGAACCCTATTGAGCAGGAAGGAACATACCCACTTCCAGAAGCGCAAATGGATAGGTTTCTAATGAAAATGAGCATGGGTTATCCAAATCGTCAAGAGGAAAAAGCAATCTTAGCTCGTAGGAAAATGCGTGGAAAGGATGATCACGATGTGGAACAAATCACTTCACCAAAGAAGGTTGTTGCAATGCAAAAAGCCCTTGAAGAAGTACATATTGACCCAGCAATACTTTCGTATATTGTAGAGCTTGTTCAGAGGTCTCGAGAAGATCACAGAGTGATTACAGGTGCTTCTCCTCGTGCAAGTCAATCCTTGTTCAAAACAGGAAGAGCAGCAGCAGCAATCGATGGTCGAGACTATGTAATCCCAGATGATATCAAATCCGTTGCATTACAGGTTGTTAGCCATAGAATTGTATTGAAGCCAGAAGCTAAGATTCGAGGAATTACTGGCATGCACATTATGAGGAAGATTTTGAATGAAGTCCCAGTACCTGTAATTCAATAATTTCTCAAAATAGACTTACTTTGTCTGCGAACTCTGATGTAGGACGGATTGAGTGGATGGACTGAAGATAATGGATCCTTACAAGACAATCATAGCCTGCACCAATCAAAAGGGAGGATGTGCAAAAACAACAACGGCTGTGAATTTAGCTACTTCTCTTGCAGAAGGGAATTCTAAACTTGGCATCCCTCCATCGAAAGTTCTGTTAATTGACTTAGATCCTCAAGGTAATGCATCTACTAGTTTTGGCGTAGACAAAAGGCTCGATGTTCCAACAGTTTACGAACTATTAATGCAACCTACTGGAGAAGATCTAAATATTCACGATTTTCTAATTGGGCCTGAAATTTTAACTGATGAAATGCAAAGATCATTCAAAAATATGAATCAAGATCAAAGAATACCAAAACGGCTTAAAGTCGAAAATTTGTATTTATTGCCTTCTAATATTAGACTTTCAGGAGCGGAGATTGAGTTAGCTACAAAATTAGGGCGTGAAACAAGATTACGTGAAGCATTAGCACCAATAATGAATGACTTCGATCACATAATCATTGATACTCCTCCATCTCTTGGTTTATTGACAATAAATGCATTAGCAGCAGCTAATTGGATTCTCGTTCCAGTTCAAGCAGAATACTATGCATTAGAAGGAATGAGTCAACTAATGAATTCCATTCGTTTAATCCAGAGGCGAGTGAATAATCATCTGAAATTATTTGGAATTGCTGTGACGATGTATACTCCACGTTCGAAATTATCTCAATTTGTTGAATCAGAAGTAAGGAAGCATTTCGGAGAAGATGTGTTTCAAACTGTGATTCCTAGATTAATGTCAATTGCTGAGGCTCCTAAAGATGGGGCCCCTGTCGTATTATTAAAAAATCCAACTAAAGGAAATAAAGGGAGTAAACAATACTGGGCATTAGCCAAAGAATCGCATCTAAGAATAATGAAAAGAAGAGCAGAATTCGGTATTAATCCTGAGTCTGTACTTCGAAGAGAAGCAATTCAACAAGGTGATCCGGAACATATCTGGGATGATATTGGTAATTGAATAAATTCTCAATTAATGGCATCTTTTGTAAATTTTCACCGTCATACCTATGTTCGTGGAGGTCTGTTTTGAACCATGGGTTCACCAGACATGACATCAGTTTCAGTTTCATTCGAAGTCCGAAGACGCCTTAATTCGTTAAGAGCAATGGAAGGTGTGAAAAGTATTGATGATCTTCTAAAATCAGTTTTGAAAGAATACCGACTTAATCGATTGAAAGAAGAACACAATTCGTTAAGAATACGTATTTCAAATTTAGATGAAACAGATATTGATGCTACAATAACTGCTTTGGGTTTATTGAGTGATTAATTTGCGTGGACAACCAAGAGTTATCAAAATAAATGGAACAGTCATCCTTAGAGGTCTCTTTTTTCCAAACAGTAATGAAGAAACTCTGCTTCATTTAGCTGCATGTGAAAAAATTGAGTTACATTCAACATCAAAGGATTGGAATTTTGTTCTAAGAGGCCTAATGGAGATAAGTCGAAGAGCAGGAAGTCACCCAATGACTGGAACTGAATTAAACAATCTTCGAATGATTTTACCAGTAAATTTCAACTGAGTTCGTATTATTTACTATTTTTCTCAAGCCACTCATGTCCATACCAGCGCCATTGATCCATAGTCCATCCATCGGGTAACCCACCTTCAGGTAACGGAGGAGCCTCCGATGGAGCAGACTGTTCAGCCAGTGGTTGTCCCTCAGGAACTTCTGAGGTTTCCTGATCAGAATTCTGATACACTTGCCAACCTTCCTGGGCAGATTCCCAATTTCCAGAACCATCATCTACATCTGATGTTTCTTCAACAGATTGATCATCACTCGGTTCAATATCAATTGGGTCTCTTTGCTTACCTTGTTCTGGTTCATCGGTCGAATTCATAGAACCTTCTTCTTCTGAAGTTTCACTTAGATCAAGTAATGATGCAACATCATCATCCCACTTTTCATCTTCAATAATTCCACCAAATTGTTCTACTGAACCAGTTTCAATTTCTTTAGTAGCCCCACGGCGAGTATATTTCTCTTCCACGGTTTCAGACTTCTTACCTACCTTTCGTCCAATAAGCGAAAGAATACCAATAGCTAGTAACATTACTAATGTAATACCAGCGCCAATAGGAGCAAAGGAAATTAATTGAGCTGCTAAATCTATATCTTCCTCCTGATTAATATCTTGTACAGGAGTAGGATCTACAACTATCAACGAAAGACATACTGAATCATTTTCATTTCTATCACAATAATCATCTATTGTTTGAATATTGAATTCACTATCGTCATAGTCAGAATTAGAACCCCAACAGTCTCTATCTTCATCCAACCATTCTGTAGAGTTGCCAACTAGCGAATCTGGGCAATTAGTTGCATCCCAATATGCTTCAGATTCGTCAGCATAACTATCATCATCAGTATCTGGGCAACCATAAGTAGAAACAGTCTGAACTCTATCTTCTACCGGATCATAAAGTAAGTATCGGGTACTAGTTCCGGCTTCATTAGTACATCCGTCACCCCTAAATCCTAGTTGGGCATCTCCATATCCATCGCCATCAGTATCCATCCATTGAGTAGGCTCAGAAGAAAATGCGTCACCTTCGTCAGACCAACCATCTCCGTCTAAATCAGGACAACCTAATCTGTCTTCAGTAGAAGAGCCGCTCACATCTGGACAAGCATCAGGGTCAGTTCCTTCTAAGTTATCTCCGAATCCATCACCATCGGAATCTGCCCATTGGGATGAATCATCAGGAAAACTATCGCCATCTTGACCATAGCTTGCATCACCATAACCATCTCCATCACTATCTTGGTGTTGATCCGGATTAGAAGGGAATAAATCGGGGTTATTTCCTTGAGCATTGTCTCCGAATCCATCTTGATCAGAATCTTCCCATTGAGTAGAGTCATCAGGGAAACTATCTGATTGATTTCCTGATTCTGAATCACCATATCCATCTCCATCTCTATCTGATGTCTGAGAAGAATCCTGTGGGAATGCATCAAGAGAATCAACTACATTGTCGCCATCACTATCAATATCAAACAATAAAACATCAGTTGAACTAGCAAATGACATTAGAACTACCAATGATGTCCCTTCACCATCTAAAATCCCTACAATCTCTCCATTTCCTTGAGATAAAGCTTGTATTTGAATACCAGTTGAACGATTAATAAGGTGAAATAAGCCATTAGAACCTGCTAGAGAAATTGAATCTACTCCAGAATCAAATATCCCAATCAACTCAGTAGGAGGGCTAGGGGTGAAAGAAACTAACATGGTCCAATTTGATGAGTCATATACCAAATATTGGCCGTCTTTGGTAACTGTGTGTAATTGACCATTAGTATCTCCCATCATAGAAGTTACTTCCGCATTTGGTTCTGCTAAAACTCCTATCAAAGACCCATCATTAGCATGAACCCTTACAGATCTATCCTTTCCACCAGTAACAACATTTCCTTGAGGAGTTACCTCAACAGATGATATGCCTATACTGTGTGCAGTAGTTTCTGCTCCTGTGGAGACACCGTCACTATACTCAATAGCATTTTTTGAAGAACGGTCTGAAAGCCAAAGATCTCCCCCTGGATCAAAATCTAATGAGTCTACAGGACCACGAGAAATAGAGTAAATTATTGCCTCAAAAACTGTAGAATATATCACAGCACCACCTTGATGACCAACAGCGATAAGTCCATCAGCTGAACTATAGGCCATAGAAAGTGCAGTAACATTCAGAATTCCTGTCCAAAGAATTTGCCCAGCTTGGTTACCAGTTACTTTAATTGCAGTAATATTTCCACTTTCATTTACAATAGCAACATCTCCATTTCCAAGGTCTGCCCATCCAATTGATGAACCTGAAAGTGTCTCTACATCTTCAGCAAACCCTAGGTCACCTGCAGCACCATCAACAGAAGGAATTGTGATTGAAATAAAGAGAATCGCGACGGTTAGAATGCACTTAGACCAATTGCGCATGGACATCGAAGGTATCCCCCGCCTATGAATCCGGCGGATTAATGGATAAATTACTCTTCTTCAGAAGATGCTATCTTCATTACCTTAACAGGTCGAATAGAACTCGTCTTTGAATTCTCATCATCATCTACTGGTTGTAGAGTTTTTACTGGTTTTATCGATGCTGTGTCTCCCTCTGAAATAGGTGTAAGTAGACGTCTATCTGAAGCAGGTACTAACTTTGCTAGATTATTTTCATCAATCTCTGGCTGAACTAATTCAGGTTGAATCGTCTTACGTACAGGCGGACCCTTTACTTGGGACGATGAAACTGGTTGACGTACCATTCGTCCACCTCCTGGAGGCCCTTTTACCGGAGGAGATTTGACTGATGGTCCTCCGCTTCGAATCATTTTACCTCCACCTGGAGGAACTGATATTGATTCTTCAGAAACTAT
>CEOP01051666.1_pt1 | contig 48630 bp, 49 predicted proteins | sample 361301 | NCBI WGS metagenome assembly CEOP01 (sample SAMEA2619548, study PRJEB7988) | marine metagenome | biome: marine biome (ENVO:00000447); feature: deep chlorophyll maximum layer (ENVO:xxxxxxxx); material: "saline water (ENVO:00002010), including plankton (ENVO:xxxxxxxx)" | depth 55 m
CAAAGCAGATATTGAAAAAGATATTGCTTTCGGCAAGATTGGGAAAAAGAATCCTAATTTTAGAACCACACTATATTCTCAACTAAAATCAAGATATATAAAGGATTCCAGACGAAACAAAACATCTAAGACAACAGAGAGAGAAGAAATTGTATTGGAAAATTTCACAAGGTTTTTAAAAACAGATATCGAATTAAATAAAATCACTATAGGACAAATAGAAAGATATAAGGATATTCGATTAGAAACCGGTAAAAAGCCTGCAACAGTCTCCATTGAACTGCGTGTATTAAAAACAATGTTTAACAGAGCAATTGACTGGGGATTAATCAGCACTAATCCGGTAAAAGGTGTGAAACTTCCTAAACATGAAAATATTTCCGTTAGATTTTTAACAAAAAATGAAGTGGAAAAATTAGTTTCAACTATTGAGGCCGACGGGAATATTCAATTTCTTCGTATTGTTAAGGCGTATTTACATACAGGTGCAAGGCGTAATGAATTGTTGCCTCCACTCTTTACATGGGACAATGTCAATTTTGTGGAGAAAAAAGTGATGATTAACGGGCAGAAAGGTCAATCAAAACGATTTCTGCCAATGAATCAAACTTTGTTTGATTTATTTACGGAGATCAAAGAGGAGGATGCTGAAACACCCTTTAACTTTAAGCCTGACTTTATTACAAAGAAAATGGCGAAATACTATAAGTCAGCTAAAATAAAAGGAGCGAACACTCATTCACTTAGGAAGACATTTGGTTCACTTTTAATTCAAAACAAAACAGCTGATATTTATACAGTCTCAAAATTGTTAGGTCATGCATCAATTAAAACAACGGAAAAGTATTATGTTGATTTGATAGATGACAATTACAAGATTGCGTTGGATGGATTGGATAACATTATTTGATTAGTAGATATCAAATATTTGCGAAAAAGAAGCCCCTTATTTAGGGGCTTTCTTTTTTATATTTTAAGTAAAAATGGGAAAAGTGAAGACTGGTATATGACAGGTGGTTACGGTAAAAAGGGTCTATTCCTGTCATTTTCTGTCATTTTGGGGTTGCGGAAAAACCAATAAAAAACCCCGGTCTCTCGACGAGAAAACGGGGTTTAAGAGAGCGGGACCGACGAGACTCGAACTCGCGACCTCCGGCTTGACAGGCCGGCGTTCTAACCAACTGAACTACGATCCCTAAATTATTTTTTTTCTCTATAAATCAAAGATGCTGGAATTAATACTAGATATCCAATCGTTAATATTATTGGTGCAAGTGATAAGCTTTGGAAGCTGTTAGTTTCACCAGTTATCATGATTATATATCCTAGAATTATCATTATAACTCCACAAATAAAAAATATATAATTTTTTTTTGTATATGACCATCCTTCGAAAAGATTGCCAGATTTATCTTCATCTTTATGAAATAGATTACTCATAGAGCATAAAATTACAATCCATCCTATACCATCCAAAGTCATTTTTCATCTAATTGTTAAAATTTTATATTCAAAATTGACACTGATATAATATAATACATAAGTTTTGGCCCTTCAAATGAAGGTAGAAAAGAGCACAAAATTAACAATTATAAATTTACTAATTGCTGGTCTCTTTTGTGTCACAACGATATTACTAACTATTTATTATTGGCCTCAAAACAATATAAGAAAAATTGTTAAAGTAAGTATTAATCAAGGTGAATCGTTATCTGTTATATCAAAAAAGTTAGAAATTAAAGGTGTTATTACTAATAAAAAGGTATTTGAATTGATTACTAAAATAAAAGGATTAGATAAGTCTATACCAATCGGCACATTTAATCTCAAAAATATTAATATAAATAAAGATATTATTGAGTATTTAGTTTTTGGGGTTCCTGAAAGAAAGAAAATCACGATTTTAGAAGGGTGGAATAGTAAACAGATTTCGAATTATTTATCAAAAGAGTTGAATTTAGATTATTTTAATTTTTTAAATGCGCTTAATGATAAAAATTTTATTTCTAGTATAAATATTAAATCAGAGAGTCTTGAAGGTTATTTATATCCTGATACATATTATTTTTATGATGGTGTTGATAAAGAGTATGTTATTAATAGACTTGTCAAAGAGTACAGGTCTTTTTGGAACGATTCAAATATTTCTAAAGCAAATAGTATGAACTTTACTCAACATGAGGTTTTAACTTTAGCATCTATCATTGAAGGTGAAGCTATTTACGATTCTGAGAGGCCAACTATATCTGCAGTTTATCATAATCGTTTAAAAATAGGTATGAAGCTTCAGGCAGATCCCACTGTTCAATATATTATTAAAGATGGCCCGCGAAGGCTTTTAAATAAAGATTTAAGAATTAAATCTCCTTACAATACCTATCTGCATCAGGGCTTGCCTCCAGGACCAATTAATTCTCCAGGATATATGTCGTTGCATGCTGCGTTATACCCCGGGAAAAATGATTATTTATACTTTGTTGCAAAGGGAGACGGGTATCATACTTTTTCTAAAAATGAAAAAGAACATGAGAAAGCTAAAAGAGCTTTTCAAAGAGTTCGCAGAAAAGTAAAGAGAGAGAAGGCGGGTTTATGACTTTGAGAACACTTAATTCAACCCAGAAATCTGCAGTTCAAGCAATTGATGGACCTGTATTGATTTTTGCTGGAGCTGGTAGTGGTAAGACAAGGGTGCTTACACATAAATTATTTTATTTAGTAAATGAAGGATTATTTAAGCCTGAAGAAATTTTAGCTGTCACTTTCACAAATAAGGCTGCAAAGGAAATGAAAGACAGGGTTATGAAGTTACTGAAAACCAAAGAGCTTCCCCTATCAATCGGAACCTTTCATTCCATATGTGCGAGAATTCTTAGAGAAGATATTAAAGTTCTCGGCTTTAGTAATAATTTTGCTATTTATGATGTAAAGGATCAACTTGATCTAATTAAAGTATTATTTGAGGGAAATAAAATATCAAAAACGTTAATTACTCCTAATCAACTTAGAAATCAAATTAGTTTATATAAAAATAAAATGATTGATTCTAAAACGGTAGAGAGAAGAGCGAGAACAATACTTGAAAAGACAGTAGCTGATATTTTTTCACAATATCAAAAATCTCTTAAACTTAATGATGCATTAGACTTTGATGATTTATTAACATTCCCTCTTCAAATTTTTGATAAGAAGCCCACGGTTTTAAAAAAATACCAAAAAAGATGGAAATATATCTTAGTTGATGAATACCAAGATACTAACCGCGCACAATTTCAATTTTTGACAAATTTAGCTAAAGAACATGAGAATATTTGCGTAGTTGGTGATGATGATCAATCAATATATGGTTGGCGCGGTGCAGAAGTATCAAACATTCTTGATTTTGAGAAAACTTTTTCTAGTTGTAGAGTTTTTACTTTAGAAAAAAATTACCGTTCAACTCAAGAAATTTTAAATGCAGCAACCTCTGTTGTGATGAATAATGATAAAAGAGCTAACAAAAACCTTATAGCTGCTAATGGCTCAGGCGATATGCTAGGCTTAATAGAAACAAACGATGAGCAGGAAGAAGCAAGTGCAATTATTTCATCAATTGAAAAAGAAATAAAATTAAACAAAAGAACATTTAATAAGTTTTCTGTTTTATATAGAACGAATGCTCAATCTAGGGCTCTTGAAGAAAGTTTTATTAGGCAAGGTATACCCTATAATATTGTTGGAAGCGTTCGCTTTTATGAAAGAAAAGAGGTGAAAAATGTATTAGCCTATTTAAGGCTGGTGGTAAATCTGAAAGATACAATTTCATTAAGAAGAATAATAAACTTTCCAGCAAGAGGTATAGGTGCAAAAACAATTGATAAATGTGTTCAACAATCAGAAAAAGACAAAATCGAATTTATAGAAGTTTTAAAAAACCCTAATAAAATGGACATTAGAGGTAAACAGGCTGACGCGCTATTTAAATTTTATAATATTATAATGAAATATAATGACCTTATAAATAAATTAAGCGCAAGTGAATTAGTTAGAAGCTTAGTTGAAGAAATAGGTATCTTAACCTTTTTCAAGACATCAAAAGACCTTGATTCTAAAGATCGATATGATAATATTGCAGAATTATTAACAAGTATAGAAGAATTTTCCATTAGACAACCAGAAGCAAGTCTAAGTAGCTTTCTTGAAGATGTTTCATTGCAAACAGATATCGATCATTGGAATGACTCAGATAATAGGGTAACGATGATGACTGTACACTCATCAAAAGGTTTAGAGTTTCCTGTAGTGTTTGTAGCGGGTATGGATGAAGGTCTTTTCCCACTTTATAATTCTTTAGATGACAAAAAGGAATTAGAGGAAGAGAGAAGGCTTTTTTATGTAGCATTAACTAGAGCAGAAGAGCGTGTTTATTTGTTATATGCCACAAATAGAAGGAGGATGGGTGCTGAAACGGTAAATGGTTTACCGAGCCGATTTATTAATGAAATACCTGAAGAATCTTTAGAAAGAATTAGTTTTAGCTCTGCTGTTACAAGAAAGTTTGTAATTAGTAAACGTAGAAAAGATGGTTCAACTCAAATGGTTAGGACTGTTACAGATTTTGATGATTTTCAAGTTGGTGATAATGTTGAACATTCAATTTTTGGAGCCGGTAAGATAATGGCTTTGAGCGGTACAGGAGAAAACCAAAGAGTGGGTGTTGTTTTTAATGATGGGACTAGAAAAAAATTAATTGTGAAATTCGCGAATTTGAAAAAAATATAATAGTAATCTGTAATAAACGATTTTTATGGTTATTTTCATCATTAACAACCTTTAATTAATTATATGAATCATATTGATATATTAAAAAATGTTCTTAGCAATGAAGGCCTAAGGTATACACAACAAAGACAAATAATTTGGGATGAAATAAGAACCTCATCTGAGCATAGAGATGCCGAAAAAATATATAGTCAAATAAAAATTAAAAATAAAATAAAAGTTTCAAGAGCTACTGTATATAGAACGATTGATGTATTGGTAAAAAATGATTTGGTTAGGAAAGTGGAACTTGGCGATGGGCGGGCTTTGTATGAGCACAAATATAATGAAGAACATCACGATCATATGATTTGTGTAGAAACTGGTAAAATTACAGAGTTCTATAATGAAAAACTTGAAGACCTACAGGAAGAAATTGTAAAAAAACATGGATATGAACTTGTTAGGCATGTGCATCAGCTATTTGTAAAACCGATTAAAAAGTAATTGGTTCTTTTTAAATATTTTTTTTCATTTTTATATATCTAGTACGCTTGTTATTTATTTCCTGATAGCCCATTGAACAGTATAGTTCTTTAGCTATCTGATTTTTTTTCACTACATTGATTTTTATATTTTTAATATTATTATCATTCTTGAGAATTTTCTCTGCATATAAGATTAATTTTTTTGCATACCCCTTTCTTAATTGATTTTGATTGATAATTAGATGAAATAAATGTGCTGAATTTTTATCTTCCTCATATTTAATACTTAGATGCCCAACAATCCAGTTGTCTATTTTTATTATTATTGTTTCAATATTAATTTCTTTGTATGATAATGAAATCCATTTTTTTATATTAAAGGGATAAGTCATTCTAGGGTCGGTAAAATGAAGAATTTTGGGGTCCGATAGCCAATCAGATAGACAAGCATTTAGAATTCTAATATCTTCTTTTTTATAATAGGTTATTTTTGATATAAATACTTTTGATTCTTTCATTTTTCTTATAACATTAATTATAGTTTCTTTCTTTTTTAATGTTATTATTTAATTATAGATATATTTTACCTATATGATAAGAATTTTAATATTTCTTTTAATAAGTATAGCTGCGGCTCAAAATAAATTAATTATGCCTTATGATTTTTCTAAACATCAAGGCTATGTAATTAATAATGGTAATATAGTTTGGAATAAAGATTGGAAGTCAGGAAATTTTTTCTTTGATGGAACTTTTGCAAACTTCCCTTCTACTTTTGGTCCCTATATTGAATCTAATTATTATCAAAATATAGATACTACATTTTCTGATTCAAATTACACTTCATCATATTTTGATTATGTACAAGGAGATTATTATTTAGATAATCTAGATATTGGGATAAAATATTTAAATGAAAATAAATTGACAATTTTACATGCTTTTAAAAAAAGGTATGCTGGTGCATATAATCAATATGCAATGATATCTGGACCACCAAGTCCGATTCATTATACATATCTAGGTAAGTATAGTATAAAAGGTGATAAAGATTTATTAGATCTATCTATTGGTAATTTTAATTCAGATTTTGGTCTTTTAGATAGTTTAGGTACTTCTTTTGTTGACTCCAGAATAACTTCATCTAATATTTCATATAAGCGTGGATATGATAGTCTATATTTTACTATTAGCGCGCATAATTTTTTGCAACGTCATGATAGTCAACATTCACAATTTGATATAAATGGTGTAAGATATTTGACAAGAACTAAAGTTGAAGGTTCAATTGTTTTTATGAAGAAACATAATTATGATTTATTTATTAGCGCAGATATTAATAAAAGATCGTTACGTTCAGATCTATTTAAGTCAATTGGATGGAATTCAGTAAAGGTCGGATTTAATCATAAGAATTATTCGTTTAATCTTGGAAGGAGTAATATAGATAATAATAAAAATTTGATTGTTGATGGAAAAATATTTTATTCAAAAGATCAATTCATGATTGGTTCAAGATTTAGTCATTATTACAAACCATTACATATTAGTCTATTGGATTCTAAATCTAATGAGCAAAGAAATGAGTTCATATTTAATGGCGCACGGTCAATAAATAGAATAAAATTTGGTACTGAAATATTTTTTAATACAGTTATAAGAGATATAGATTTACAATCAAATAATCAGTTATATCCTGAAAAGGCATCAAATATATGGATATATGGATATATAGAGTATAAGGCTTTAGATAATCTATCACTAGAGCTTGGTTATAATAAGATAAACTCCAATGATTATATAACCGATGGAATTGATCAAAGGTTAAATTTTAAATTAAATAATCATTTTAAATTATTTTCAAATGCTATGACTGTCCTTACATCATTTTCAGTTAGTGGCTTATTAGGTAGGGATAATGATTATGTTTTACATCCGATTGATCAATACCCTATAAAAATAGATTCAGATTATTCTATGGATGATACTTGGTTAATGAATCTTTCTTTCTTATTTAGGATAAAAAGTCTAGACATAAAATATGAGATGAGCAATTTAACAAATATTATTTATGATTATTTAGGTAATAACGATCAGGATAATAGCATACAGTTTAATCCTTATTTTCCAAGGATGCGAAGATTGGCTTCGTTATCAATTAAATGGGATTTCTTGGATTAATTAGCAGATTTCCAAATAGCGTAATCGCCTGGTGCTGCACCAACCTCAAATAATGTAAAACTATCACTTTCTTTATTTTGGATATAAACTGTATCAGGAGATTGATAATCATTCGTAACGCCCAATAGTATCTGGTTATCTATCGCATCAGAAGAATATAAGTTTGGATTATAGTAGGAGTCTTTGCTTGAGTATTCTCCTATTCTTGAAGCTAAATTAATACTTAAATCATTATGATCAATTGGTGCGATACCACCTAGGCTTGTTCTATATAATTGATCATTATAAACCATTACATTCCCACCGCAGACTATTCCTTCGCCATATTCTTTTGAGGTGATATTGTTTGTCAGGAGATTGATTTGCGTCATCCCAAAATATGTTTGATACCAATTATCACTGTAATATGTCCGTGATACCCATAAACTATTATCATGAATAACAAGTTGTTGAGGTCCTTTGCCGACTTCATATATCTCAACAATCTCATTTATATTCGGGTCTATTTTAATAACATTAGACCCATTACCTTGGTCATACAATTCTATGTGAGGTACGCTTGCATATAAAAAAGTGCCATCGCTTATTATATCTTCAGGCAAGCCATCAACAGATATTTGTTCTGTAATTGCATAAGTAGTAAGGTTAAGAATTTTTATGTCTTTAGAGTTCCAGTTTGTGAAATAGAGGTTTTTATTAAAAATACTCATCTCGCGTGGACTAGAGTTCTGCGTTGAAACTGTAATCCCTGGTAGGGTAAGTCCAGATTCTGAAATAGAATATCTTTTAATTTCATTGCTGCCATTAACAATGACAAAGAGATGGTTTTCATGAACTAAAATAGATTGAACTACATCGCCGATATCTAATACTTCTTGAATTTTTTGGTCATTATTAAAAACAGATATAGATCCATTTCCTTGACCAAAGTTTCCTTCACTGGCGACAAACAAATAGTCTGTTTCGTTATCCTCTATTGATTTATTTTTTTCATTTTCACAGCCAAATGAAATAAAAAGAGCAATAAATGAAATACTAAATAGTTTTAAAGAGATTTTTGTTGTAGTGATTTTAGAAAACAAGTTATTTAAATGATTCATTCCTTTTCTCCCGAAAGTAGTTATTAAGTTGATTCTTTTTAATAAGGTTTCCTGACTCATGTAGTGACAACTAAGTTTACCTTCTCCTTGAAAAAACAAAGATGGCTAATAAAAAAACTTGTATTCTACAAATACAGTAGCGGGGACTGTGTTTGATTCTAACAAACTTCCCTTTTTTAAAAAGAAATATTATCTACACAGAAATTAAATAATAAATAATTATAAATAAAATATTGCAAATCATAAATTATTTTCTTAGGTAGTTTTTTGTGAAGTGTTAAATGAGTAATTTTGATATAATGAGTGTATGTAATAATCAATTTGTAATTAAATCTTTAGTGGCGCCTTTATATTCTGAACCAACATTTACATCATCAAAAATTTCAGAGGCTGTTTTTGGTGAGATAGTTAATGTAAATGATGTCAATGGGAGTTGGGTCAATATCGAGCAGGATGATGGCTATCATAGTTGGATTAAGGATTTTTATGGTTCCTTTGAGAAAAAAAATGCAATTTGTGAATATATTGTTGTGGACAAATATTTTTTGCCATTTGGTTCTAGATTACAAAAAACTAACGGGAAGTATAAAACAGTAATTGGGGATGATTATACTTACAATATAGAGCCAATAAAAATTGGTGAAATAGTAAACATTGATGATTTACTAATTCATGCGAGAAACTTAATTGGCTCTCCATATAGATGGGGAGGAAAAACATCTTTTGGGTTTGACTGTTCAGGATTTGTACAATCTTTATACTTATTGACAGGTTTGCTGCTTCCTAGAGATTGTTGGCAACAATCTGAATTCTTGGAAGGTTCGCTAGTTAGCGGGAGAAATAGTAAACCTGGAGATTTACATTTTTTTGGAAAAGATAGTAAGATATCTCATGTAGGCATCTCTACTGGAGGCTTAAATTTAATTCATTGTCAAGGATGGGTTAAGGAAGAGTCTTTTGAGAATATTAATTCAGGAAATGAAAACTTGGTAGATATGTACATGCATAGTTGTTCAGTTGAATTAAATTCAAAGAGATGAAAACAAGATTTTCAAAAAAAAACCTATTAAATAGTTCCGTATTAGTATTAAATGCTAATTATTCACCTATGACTGTTTGTACAGCAAAGCGTGCAATTTCATTGTATTTTTTAAATAAAATTGATGTTCTGTCAAATTATAATGAGAAGGTTCATAGTCCATCAACTTCACTAAATCTTCCAAGTATTATAAAAATAAAAACATATATTAAAAATCATAGTATTGCAGTGGAAATAAGTAGGAAAAATATTTTGATACGAGATAATTATATTTGCCAATATTGTAGCCTGCAAAATAAGTCGCTTACCATTGATCATGTTATACCCAAATTTAGAGGGGGGCAAGATAATTGGGATAATCTTGTTGCTGCTTGTAAAAAATGTAATCAAAAAAAGGGTGAGCATACCCCTGAAGAAGCAAAGATGCCTCTTATTAAAAAACCAAAGCGTCCAAATCGGATTCATTATTTTCAAAGATTAGTGAAAGAAAGGCAATCTGATTGGAGACCTTATCTATTTATGGAGCCACTGGGTTAGTAATGAATATGAATAAAAAATCAAGAGTATTAAGTGGTATACAACCATCTGGAAAATTGCATTTAGGGAATTATTTTGGTATGATGTCTAGGATGATAGAATATCAGGAAAAAAATGATTTGTTTTGCTTTATAGTTAACTATCATGCTTTGACCACGATACAAGATAAAAATGAATTAAAAAATAATACTATAAATGCAGTTATAGATTTTTTAGCGTTGGGTATGGATCCTAACAAATCTACTTTTTGGGTTCAGTCTGATGTACCACAAGTTACTGAGTTAACTTGGTTATTATCAAGTATGGCTGGTGTTGGTCAAATGGAAAGGTCAACGTCATATAAAGATAAGATTGATAAAGGTCTTAGCCCTCACATGGGATTATTTTCCTATCCAATCTTAATGGCTGCTGATATTTTACTTTATGGTAGTGATATTGTACCTGTTGGGAAAGATCAAAAGCAACATTTAGAAATCACAAGGGATATTGCAACTAGATTTAATAATATTTATGGAGAGATTTTAGTTATTCCGGAACCAGATATTAATTTAGAAACTATGTTGGTACCTGGAACAGATGGACAAAAAATGAGTAAGTCATATGGTAATACTATTCCAATTTTTGCAGATGAAAATGAATTAAAAAAATCAGTTATGTCTATTGTAACAGATTCAGCCGGTATTAATGAGCCTAAAGACAAAGATACTCCTCTTTATAAGATCTACTCATTATTTTTAAATCATAAAGATAAAGAATTACTAAGTGATAGATATGATACACCTGGTCTTAGATATGGTGATGTTAAAAAAGAACTGCTAGATAAGATTTACGAGCATATTAATCCATATCGTAAAAAAAGAAAGTATTATATAGCTAATATAGATGATGTAAGACAAATACTGATTAAAGGAAAAGAAAAAGCTTCAATAGTCGCTAATGAATATATTGAAAAGATTCGTAAGGCAATGGGGATAACGTATTAGATGTATAGTATACAGTTAAGTAATTTTGAAGGGCCTATAGATCTTTTACTCTATTTTATTAGACGTGATGAACTAGATATATATGATATACCCATTTCAAAAATAACTAAAGAGTTTGTTGATACTGTAGAAAAATGGGAGAAAATGCATCTCCATGTTGCTGGAGATTTCATTGTAATGGCGTCTACTTTAATGCGCATCAAGGCAAGATTATTATTGCCTAGGCCAGAGATTGATGATGATGGTGATATTATTGACCCAAGAACAGAATTAGTTCAACAATTAGTTGAGTATAAACGTTTTAAGAGTGCAGCAGAATTATTAAAAAACTTATCTGATCAGCGAAGTCAAAAATTTTCCAGACAAATAGAACCTATAATGCAAATAGATAACTCAGATAGTGAAGAAAATATTATTTTAGATGTTACGTTATTTGATTTGGCTAGATTTTTTAAAACTGCAATGGACAATATGCCTGTAGTCTCACAGTTCGAGTTAAGTAGAGAGCCCGTAAAGTTAGAGCAACAGAAAAAGTTTATTTATAAATATTTTGATGGAGATGGTAGATTAAAATTTTCTACAATAATTAATAAATTAAATTCAAGAATGGAAATTGTGGTTACGTTTTTAGCAATATTAGATTTGGTAAGAGAAGGTATTTGCATAATTAGCCAAGATAAAGTTTTTGGCGATTTAGAATTACAAAAAATTATACAAGTCGAAAGTTAATGAAAAAAAAAGAATCAGATCAAATAATTGAGGCTTTATTATTTGCTTATCCTTCACCTATAACTCAAGCGCAATTAAATCAAGTTTTTGATAAACCTGTTCCTAACTTAAAAGATGCAATAGGCAGATTAAATCATTCTTACAATAAATACGAAAAACCTTATTTAATTAATAGTATTGCTGGAGGTTTCCAACTTATTACAAATCCAGATTATGACATTTGGATCCGTCGTCTCCTTGGTAAATCTAACAAACTCACGTTGTCGAATGCTGCGTTAGATACTCTAGCCATTATTGCATATAAACAACCCATTGGCAGATATGATATAGAGGCTATTCGAGGTGTAGATTCATCAGGTGTTATAAAAACATTATTAACTAGAAATCTAATTATAATTAAAGGTAGAGGCGATGGTCCAGGTAGACCATTATTGTATTCGACAACAAAAAGTTTTTTAGAATATTTTGGATTAAATCGTCTTTCAGATATGCCCAAGCTAAAGGAAGTTTCAGAGCTAATAGAATCTGACCCTAGCCTTGGTGAACAGATAACTGTTTTTGAAAATGATGAAATAGTAGGTGAAGATAAAAAGAAAGCAAGAGAATAAGATATATGCGATTGAATAAATATCTTGCTAAATCAGGCGTTGCATCAAGAAGAAAATCAGATGAGTTAATTAAGATGGCTACGACAACTGTTAATAATGAAATAATTTTAGACCCAGCTTATAAAGTTAACGAAATAGATCAAGTAAGGTTTGATGGTAAGTTATTAAAAATTGACAATGAAAAGATTGTTATTATGCTTAATAAACCAGAAGGTGTTATTACATCTGTTAATGATCCATTTAATCGAAAAACTGTGATGAACTATATAAATTATAAAAAGAGGTTAGTTCCAATAGGTCGGCTAGATAAAGATTCTACAGGTTTATTATTGCTGACAAATGATGGAGATTTACATTATTTTTTAACTCATCCAAAAAATCAAATTATTAGAGAATATGATGTCCTTATTGAAAGTGTAATTAGTCCTAAAAAAATAAAACGTATGGCAAGAGGGATAAATATTGGTGATGGAGAAATTGGTAAAGCGAAAGTAACTAAACAAAATATTATTAAAGGTCGAAATCAGGTTAGGCTTATTCTTAGGCAAGGGAAAAAAAGAGAAATAAGGAGGATATTTAGGTCTTTAAAAATTAAGTTATTTAAGTTGCATAGAATTAATTTTGGTGGGGTACATATTGGTACATTAAAAGAAAGTGAATCTAGATTACTAAATGAAAAAGAAATTAATCGATTAAAAATGGGAATTACATCTAATTGAAAATTTTCTTTTCATTTTTGACTATTTTTATTATTTCTTGTAAGTTCGCCGGCTTATTGAGAGTTAAATAATATGATAGTTGCTATAGATGGGCCTGCTGCTTCTGGTAAAAGTACAACTGCAATTGGCGTTGCTAAGAGTCTCGGGATAACTTATTTAGATACCGGTGCAATGTATAGAGCAGTTACTCTAGGTTTGATTGAAAATAATATCAAATTTGAAGATTCTCTAGAATTGAAAAATTATTTAATTCAAATAAAATTAGAATTTGCTGAAGATAAATCTGGTACCTTGCTATTTTTAAATGGTAGTAATGTAACAAAAAAAATACGAACTAGTTTAGTTACCAAAAATGTAAGTGAGGTTAGTGCTTTAAAAATTGTAAGAAAATTTATGGTTGATATTCAAAGAGAGATTGCAAAAAATTATGACTGTGTGCTTGAGGGTAGAGATATTGGAACAGTAGTATTCCCTAATGCAGATTTTAAGTTTTTTTTAGTCGCAAACGAAAAATCTAGAGCAAAGCGTCGATTTGATGACTTATCTAAAAGTGGTCTTTTAGATTCTATTGGTTTAGATGATGTTTTGAAAGATTTAAATAAACGTGATTATAAAGATTCAACAAGGAGAAATTCACCATTAAAAAAAGCTTATGATGCCAAAACTATTGACAGCACAAATTTAACTATCAATGAGGTGATTGATAAAATCGTAAACATAATAAACAAAAAAAGGACATTAGATTAATGTTAAATGAAATAGTAGAAAATAATTCAGTTGAAGAGGTTGAAAATTCAGATATAATTGAGAATGATACCAGTGGGAATGAAACACCTTCTGATTTAGTTAAAGAAATAAAAGATTACTTAAGCCCTTCTCTTTTTAGCGACGTGAAAACAGTAACATTAGATGAACTTGAATCTACAGATGAAAAGCAAATAGACTCTGAGGATATAGGCAAGGCATATAATAGTACTTTGGTTGATATTTCAGAAAATCAATTAATTAAGGGGCGAGTCGTTGGAATGAATGATAGAGATGTGCTCATTGATATTGGTTTTAAATCTGAAGGACTAATTGATAGAAGTGAATTTACAGATGATAGCTTGCCAGCGATAGGTGATCAGGTAGAGGTTTATCTAGAATATCTTGAGGATTCAAGTGGGAATACTATTTTATCTAAAGAAAAAGCCGATTTTATGTTGCGATGGCAAAAGCTTCGTGAAGCGTATGATAATGAGGAAATAATTACAGGCAAAATTATAAAAAGAATAAAAGGGGGGATGATAGTTGACTTAGGTTCAGTACAAGCGTTTCTTCCTGGGTCACAGTTGGATGTTAGGCCAATTACTGATTTTGACATATATGTTGATAAAGACATTGATTTAAGGATAGTAAAGCTTAGCGAATCAAGAAAAAATATAGTTGTATCTCATAAAATGATTATTGAGGAGAGCCTAATTGAACAAAGAGAAGCGTTATTTCAAGAAATTGAAATAGGCTCTATTATGGATGGGAGAGTAAAAAATATAACTGATTTTGGAGTGTTTGTTGATTTAGGGGGTATTGATGGTTTATTACATATTACCGATCTATCATGGGGTAGAGTAAATCACCCTTCTGAAATGATTTCTCTTAATGATGAAATAACAGTAAAAGTTATCGAGTATGATGCTGAAAGAAAGAGAGTCTCTTTAGGTTTAAAGCAGCTCACACCGCATCCATGGGATGAGGTTGAAATTAAATATCCAATAGGTGATATAGTCAAAGGTAAGATAGTAAGTTTAACTAATTATGGTGCTTTTATTGAAATTGAACCTGGAGTAGAAGGTTTAATTCATGTTTCTGAAATTTCATGGACACGACATATAAAAAATCCATCAGAGGAATATTCTATGGGTGATAATGTTGAGGCTAAAGTTATATCAATAGATACTGATGAAAGAAAAATAAGTTTAGGCGTTAAGCAATTAACACCTGATCCGTGGGGAGAAATTGAGAAAGAATTTGAAATAGGGAAAAAATATTCAGGGAAAATTCAAAACTTAACTCAATTTGGTGCTTTTGTCGAGTTAAAAGAAGGCATTGATGGATTGATTCATATTTCAGATTTATCATGGACTAAAGTTGTTAGGCATGCTAAGAATGAATTAGAAAAAGATCAAATAGTTGAAGTTGTCATTTTAGATATCTCAAGGGAAAACAGAAAAATTTCGTTAGGCTTAAAACAAGCACAAGATGATCCCTGGCCAGAGATAATTGATTTTTTCGAATCTGGGAAAGAGGTAAGCGGTGCAATAGTAAGAGTGCTTGATAAAGGTATAATTATACAGCTTGAAATGGATGTTGAAGGGATAATCCCTTTTGGAAAAATGTCAAAAAAAGATCGTCGTTCATTAGCAAGTCAATATGAAGTAGGTGCTAATCTTTCAGGTATTGTTATGAAGGTATCACCTGAAGATAAAAAGATAATATTATTTAAAGAAGAATTAGCAGGTGGTGGGAGTACACAATCAGCTTCAGATGAGGTTAAAGATTATTTAAAAAACCAAAAAGTTGATACTGGTGATAAAATTGATATACCACAAGAATTGTTGGATAATGCAAAAGATGCAGAAAAAGAAGAAAAACCATCTGGATCTGATTAAATCATAGAATTAATTTTTGATTTAATATTGCTTAAATGGAATAATGTTTCAAGTTCCTATCTATAATACATTTTTCCGTAATTTATTTTTTCCAATTGGTGCTTTTATCCTAGCAATTCTATTGTGGTTATTTGTTATAAGTGGTGATCAATATACAATAATTTTAGATATTCCTATTGAAGCGAGGAATCTAAATGCTCAAAAAACTTATCTTAGGGAGGTCCCGAAATTTGCATCAGTCATGTTGAAAGGTAAGGGTAGAGATTTATTCAAAGCATATCTTCTTCAAAATTTTTCTGGTTTTAAATTGGTTTTAGACCTAGAGGGTATATCTCAAGAATATGAATTTTTACTTAATAAATACTTTGAAGAAAACCCAAAGAAAGTAGTCCTTCCGGCTTCATATAATTTAACTTTTATAGAAGTTGTTTATCCGAATCGAATTAAAATAAGTTTAGATGAAATAGTTCAAAAAACTGTCCCTGTTAGGTCTAAGATTGTTAGTTTATTAAAAGATGGATATACGCAGATTGGGTCAGTTAAGCTTAATCCAGATAGTGTCAATATAGTGGGCCCTAAAGCCGAATTAGATAAAATTGATAATATATATACTATAAGAGATACACTTCTCCAGATATCCAATTTTATAGAAGGTTCAATTAATTTAATTTCACCTAGTAAATTGATTAATTGTTCGCATAGTGAGGTTGATTTTTTATTAGATATACAGCAAATTAGTGAAAGGATAATTGTTGATATACCTGTTAGTGTAATAAATAAGAGAAAAGGAATTAGAGTGTTCCCTTCACCCCAGACAGTTTCATTGACTGTAATTGGTGGTGCTATGCAAATAGCTAGTATAAAGCCCAGTGATATATCGGTCTTTTTAGATTTTGATTCTTGGTCAATAGATCAAAGTTTTTACAAACCAAAAGTTTTAATTCCATTTGATATTTTAAATTGGAGAGATTTATCCCCTAGAAAAATAGAATTAGGTGTCGCTAGAGAGGCTAAATGATAGTTCTAGGTATTGAAACATCTTGTGATGAAACAGCAGTATCTATATGTAGTAATGGTGAAATATTATCTAATATTATTAGTTCTCAAATTATACATTCTGAATATGGAGGAGTAGTACCTGAAATTGCTTCTAGAGAACATGAAAAAATGTTAAATACTATAGCTGATAAGGCTGTATTTGATTCAAAAATAAAAAAAAAGGATATTGAAGGTATTGCTGTAACAAATGGGCCAGGATTGGCAGGTGCATTATTAACGGGTGTAAGTTTTGCTAAAGGATTAGCATTAGGTTTGGAAGTAAAAATTATTTCAATAAATCATTTAGAAGCACACATAGTAGCTAATCTTTTAGGTAGATCTGATATTGATTTTCCTTTTTTATGTTTGCTTGTTTCTGGCGGCCATACTCAGATTTGGTTAATTAATAAGTTGGAAGATTATTATTTATTAGGAGAAACAAGAGATGATGCAGCAGGAGAAGCTTTTGATAAGGGGGCTAGGATACTTGGCCTAGGTTATCCTGGTGGGCCAGAAATTGAAAAATATGCTATTGGAGGCAATCATGAGCTTATTAATTTTCCTAGGGCATTAAGTGGTAGTAAAAAAATAGAATTTAGTTTTAGCGGTCTTAAAACCTCATTGTTGTATTTTATGGATTCATTTGAAGAATCTTCAAGTATTAGTTTTGCAGATGTAGTTGCAAGTTATCAAAGAGCAATAATTGATAGTTTAATCAATAAAATCAAATTAGCAATTAAAATTACAGGAGTAAATACTATAGCTATTGCTGGTGGAGTTGCAAAAAATTCAGAATTAAGAGAGCAATTAAAGACAATTAGCGCTGCAAAAAAAATAATATTTCCTGATTTAAGTTATTGTACTGATAATGCTGCAATGATTAGTTATTTAGGAGAGATAAAATTTAATTTAGGTAAAAAATCAAATATAGATTTTGGTGTTATGCCTAATTTCCAGATATAGTTAAATTGAGTTTATCTATAAACCCATCATATAATATTATCGGAATATTAATATTATTTTCGATTATAATATTAACTGCATCGTATTATAAAGTCTTAAAAGAAAATATATATAATTATTTAATAATTTTCAGAATTTTAATTATAGGATGTTTTACATTATTATTTTTGAATCCAACGATTTTAGTAAAACAAAATAAAAATAAAAAATTATCATGGAACATATACATTGATAATTCATTAAGCCTAAATTATTATAAACAACCTTCTTATGATTCATATATAAAAGGTATATCTAGTTTTATCCAAATGATTAAAAATAAAAACATAGATTACAAAGTTAATACTTTTGGGTCTGCTTTAGATACTTCTGTTGAAATCTCAAAAATAAAAATTGATGAGCATTCTACTAATATTGGCTTAGTATTTGATGATTTAAATGATGGTTATGAAAAGAATATTGCCGGCGCAATAATATTTACTGACGGTCAAATTAATCAAGGACCATTATTATCTAAATTTGCTAAGTATAATGAAATGCCGATTCATATAGTAGGTATAGGAGATACTATTCCTATGCTAGATGTATCAATAAAATCTGTAGATATCCCGCCTATAAGTGTTAAAGGAGATGATGTTAATGTAGAAGCAATAATAACAAGTGTCGGCAGCTTAAAGGAAAGAGTAAATGTTACTTTATTTGATGATAATAATAAACTTGTTGGTTCTAAAATAATAAATATTAGTGGTGGAGAATCTCAAGAAAAAGTTCGTTTTCAAATAAAACCTAATAAAATCGGGAAAAATTATTATATAATAAAATGTAGTGCTTTATCTGATGAAATAAATATTCAGAATAATCAACAGAAAGTTGTTTTGCATGTAATGAAGAACCAATATAACATTGCTTTAATCACAGGTGCGCCAAACTTTAATACTAAATTGATAAAAAGTTATTTAAATAAAGGAAATAATAAAATAGATCATTTTCTTTATAGAAATAATAAGTTTAATCCAAATATTAAGAGATTTTGGGAAAAAAAATATGAAGTTGTAATATTTGATAATAATCCAATTAGTTCAAATTCTGATACTTGGAATTCTTTAGTAAGAATTTTTACTAAAAAATTAATTTCACATAATTCTAGTTTTTTTATTATTCCTGGTTCTGAAACTGACGTTAATTCACTTAATAATTATTTAAATATAATTAACTTAGAAGCTGTTGAATTGACTCCTGAAAATAATAAGCTTAGTAAATGGGAGTTTTCTGAAAATTGGTATAAGGGTTTTTCAGCAAGTACTTCAAAAATGAATACAAACCATTATCAATCTTTACCGCCACAATATCCTGCTTTTAAATTATTGCAAAACTCAAATAGTAATAATCTTAGTTTTGCTAATTATAATGAAATCAGCAATATAAATCCGTTATTAATTTTAGGAGAAAAAAAATCTGTAAGGTATGCTTTTTGGAATTCAATAGATTTAGCGTCTGTAAAGTATAAATTAGTTAATACAAAAAATTCTTTTGTTTTTGAAGGTATAGTAAGTAAGATTTTTAATTGGATGATGAAAAAAGGTGGTAGCCAAGAATTTATTTTTAGAACAGATAAAAATTCTTACCAGCAAGGAGAAGAAGTTTTATTATCAGGGAGATCTTTAGATCATGATAATAACATTATTAACGATGGTACTGTTGAGTTATTTTTTAATGATAAATTATTAGCCTCAAGGCCATTATTTTTGGACATGAACAAGAATGAATATAAATCGCGCTTCTGGGCACCTAAGCCAGGGAAAATAGAATATATTGTAAAGATTAATCGAGGACTTGAAAGTTATGAAATAAGTAAAGGTTCATTCGAAGTTCAAGAAAGTCATATAGAGTTAAATAGAATTTATTTAAATCAGGAAAAGTTAAAAAATATTTCTAGTACTTCAGGAGGAGAATTTATTTACTGGTCTGATTTAGACAAATTATTAGAACATATAATTGTTATAAATAAAAAAGATAATTTTGTCTTAAAGTATACACTCAGATATAATTACTTTTTTATTAGCATTCTCTTAATATTAATGACAATTGAATGGTTATTAAGAAGACGGTTAAGTTTAATATAATATTATGGAACAATTCATAAGCTTAATTGATTTACATATAGTATGAAAAATATTACAATTATTGGTACTGGCTATGTCGGTTTAGTCACTGGTGCTGGTATGTCTGAGTTCGGAAATAAAGTAATCTGCGCCGATATTGACTCAAGAAAGATAGGAAAGCTTAATTCTGGTTTAATTCCTATATACGAACCTGGACTAGAAGAGATTATTAAAAAAAACTTTGAAAACAGCAGATTGTTTTTTAGTTCAGATATAGAATCCTCGATAAAGAAAGCAGAAGTAGTTGTAATTGCTGTAGGTACACCGCAAGGAGAAAATGGAATGGCAGATTTGAGATTTGTTGATTCAGTAGTTAATACTATTTCAAGAAATTTAAATTCTTATAAAGTTATATGCACAAAAAGCACTGTTCCTATTGGAACGGGGAAAGATATAATAAAAATAATAAATAATAATATTCATGATAAGAAAATGTTTGATTATGTTTCTAACCCAGAATTTTTAAGAGAAGGCTCTGCAGTAAAAGATTTTCTTTGGCCTGATAGGGTAATAATTGGTACAGATAGCGATAAAGCTTATAAAATAATGTGCGATATATATAGGCCGTTATATATAAATAAAAACCCTATAGCTTATACTTCAGTAGAAACTGCAGAAATGATTAAATATGCATCGAATTCATTTTTAGCACTAAAAATTAGTTATATAAATGAAATAGCGAATTTATGTGAATTATTAGGTGCGGATGTTCATGATGTTGCAAATGCTATGGGAAAAGATGGTAGAATAAGCGATAAATTTTTGCATCCAGGACCTGGTTTTGGAGGGTCTTGTTTTCCAAAAGATTTAGAAGCTTTATTAGCTGTTTCAAAAAATAATGAATTAAAAATGGAAACGGTGAAAGCAGCTATTATAGCAAATAAGAATCAGAAAAAAAGAATGACCAGAAAATTATTAGATTTATTTAATAATAATCTAAATAAGTGTACAATATCTATTTTGGGATTAGCTTTTAAAGCTAATACAAATGATATCAGGGAATCTGCTTCAATAGATATGATAAATTTTATAATAGAGCATGGTGGCATTGTAAACGCATATGATCCAATTGCAAATAGTGAAATGTATAAAATATTTGATGCTATAGAATATTATGATAATGTTTATGATTCTATAAAAGACACAGATGGAATTGTTATTATGACAGAATGGAATGAATTTAGATCTCTAGATTTTAAAAGAATTAAAAAATATATGAGAGGTAATATTATTTTAGATACTAGAAATATTTTAAATATGGATGAATTATCAGAGTTTGGTTTTACTTATGATAATGTTGGGAGAATAAAAAAATAGTTTGATTATTGAAGAGCAAAGTCTAGAAAATGTATTATTAATATCTCCTGATATATTTAAAGATGATAGAGGATATTTTTTTGAGTCATATAGAGACTCAATTTTCAAAGAAAAGAATCTCAATATAAAATTCGTTCAAGATAATGAGGTTTTTTCAAAGAGTAAAAATGTTATCCGGGGATTACATTATCAACTAAATAATCCGCAGGGTAAGTTGATACATGTAATTAATGGCGCAATTATTGATGTTATCGTTGATGTACGGGATGGCTCTCCAGACTTTGGTAAGAGCATTATGCTGAGTATTAACAGTGATACACATGATATGGTATATGTCCCTGAAGGATTCGCGCATGGTTATTTGGTCCTAGAAAAAAACACTATAGTCCAATATAAATGTACAAATTATTATGATCCAACTTCTGAGTTTGGTATTAGGTGGGATGATAACGATTTAAATATTTCTTGGGGTGTAGCCAATCCAATAATCTCTGATAAAGATAGAAATTTGCCAACATTGAAAGAGCAGTCTAATTTACCAGTATATTGATGAAGAATGTTTTAATTACCGGCGGCTGTGGATTTATAGGCTCAAATTTTGTAAAAAATTTATCAGTGCATAACGAATATTATCCTATAGTTCTAGATAGTTTAACATATGCGGGTAATAAGAGTAATCTAGATGCTTTAAAAAGTAACGGTTATCATTTTGTGGAAGGGAATATTTGTGACGAATCTTTAGTCAATAACCTTTTCAAGGAATATGATTTCCAAGGTGTTTTTCATTTTGCTGCAGAAAGCCATGTAGATAGATCTATTGATAATTCAAAAGAATTTATTAATACAAATATTTTTGGTACTTATAATTTACTAGAACAATCAAGAAAATATTTTAGTAAGCATAGTCACAATTTCAGGTTCATTCATGTATCGACAGATGAGGTTTATGGAGACCTCGATGATGAAGGGTTTTTTACTGAAAAAACACCATATAACCCAAGTTCTCCTTATTCAGCGTCTAAAGCTTCATCAGATCATTTAGCAAGAGCATGGCACCGTACTTATGGATTGCCTGTAATTATTACAAATTGCTCTAATAATTATGGCGCTTTTCAATTTCCTGAAAAGCTAATCCCATTAATGATACTTAACTGTTTAGAATGGAAGTCATTGCCAGTATATGGAGACGGATCTAATGTTAGAGATTGGTTGTATGTTAATGATCACTGTATTGCAATTAAAGCCATATTTGAAAATGGTAAGCTAGGTGAGACTTACAATATTGGAGGAAATAATGAAATAAAAAATATTGATATTGTATATACGATTTGTGATGTTCTAGATGATTTAAAACCTTCTAATAAAGGAAGTTATAGTGACCTTATAACGTTTGTTAAGGATAGGCCTGGTCATGATTTTAGATATGCAATTAATGCAGAAAAAATACAAAAAGAACTTGGGTGGTACCCTTCTGAATCATTTGAAAGTGGAATAAAAAAAACTATTCAGTGGTATCTTGAAAATGAAAGTTGGTGGAGAAAAATACAGGATAAAAAATATAACCAAGAGCGATTAGGAGAAAACGTATAAATGAAAGGAATAATATTAGCAGGTGGGAGTGGCACAAGACTATATCCATTAACAAAGGTTATATCAAAACAATTATTGCCAGTATATGATAAGCCTATGATATATTATCCTTTGTCTACCTTGATGTTATCGGGGATACGAGACATATTGGTTATTTCTACGCCGTCAGATATCTCATTATATGAAAGATTATTAAATGATGGTAGTCAATTTGGTATAAAAATATCTTATAAGGTACAGCCTAGCCCAGATGGTTTAGCACAGGCATTTATTTTGGGAGAAGATTTTATAGGAGATGATAATGTAGCGCTAGTTCTAGGTGACAATATATTTTATGGAACTGGATTTTCTGATTTATTAAAAAATAGTGTTTTAACAGTCTCAGATGAAAAAAAAGCTGTCGTTTTTGGATATGAAGTAAAAGACCCTAGTAGATATGGAGTTGTAGAATTTAATGATGATAATAGAGTTATTAGCGTTGAAGAAAAGCCGAATAATCCAAAATCAAATTTTGCAGTTGTTGGATTATATTTTTATCCTAATAATGTTATTAAAATAGCAAAAAATGTAAAACCGTCAGATCGGGGAGAGCTAGAAATAACTTCTGTTAATAATAGCTATTTAGAAAATGGTGATTTAAAAGTAAACTTGATGGGCAGAGGTTTTGCTTGGTTAGATACGGGCACTATTGATGCGATTAATAATGCTTCAAATTTTATTAGGACAATAGAAGAAAGACAGGGACTAAAAGTGTCTTGTTTAGAAGAAATTGCTTATTCTAATAATTTTATAAATAAAAATAAATTAGAGGAATTAATTAAAAAATTACCTAATGATTATGCAAATTATTTATGTAGATTAATAGATAATTAATCTTACTTTTGCATGAATAAAATTTTTATTAATATATTATACATTGTTTTAATAATGGGCGTTGCCCGGGCGCAAAATACTGAGACATATGGTCAAACTGATACTAGGGTACAGGCCAAAACCTTCCAGGATAAGAATGAAGAAGCATTGAACCTTGTTAGGCCTACAATAATTTTAGAAAGTTCAGTGGATCCCGACAACTATATTATAGGATCAGGTGATATTTTCGGGATAAATATTAATACTATTGAAAAGTTATTTTTTTCTATACCAGTTGGACCTGGAGGCAATTTACTTATTCCTGGTGTTGGATCTGTATCTATTTCAGGTCTTAACCTTAAAACCTCAATTAACATTGTCAACGAACGTATCTCGCAAACATATGGAAATGCTGACGTTGATGTCGCATTGTTAGATTTAAAAACTTTTAAAATTCAAATTTATGGAGCTGTTATTAATCCTGGTTTTGCTGAAGTTAAAGCTACATCGCGACTTGATGCAGCTATTGATTTTCTCGGGGGTTTGCATAGGTATGCTGATGAAGAGAATATAATTATTATCAGAGACAGTGGTGAAAAACTTAATGTATCTTTAAAAAAATATCTTAGTGAAGGCGATTTAGAAAATAATCCAATGCTTAAAGAAAAAGATAAAATTAAAATACCATTTATAGGTATACATCAAAATCAGATGAATAAAAATATAACGTATAAAAAAGTCCCAGTTTTAGTCACTGGATTTGTGAAAAAACCTGGTGCTATAAATTATTTCCCCGGATATAATGCTAAAGACTATATCGGATTAGCTGGTGGCGTTAGTGAAATGGGAAACGTTAAAAAAGCTTATCTAATTAGAGATCAAGTAAAATCAAAAGTTATAGATAATCAAATTATAATACCTGGTGATCATATAATCATACCAGAAGGAACTTTTGCTGTGTTATTTGGTAAAAATAGTTTTCTACAAAACCTTACTGCATTGTTTTCTATCATATCTACTTATACAATTATTTCAGATAGATTGGATAATTAACCTTGAAATTAACATCTCACGAGAAAACAATACTCGACCTCATATCAAAACATCCTGATATAGTCGATAGCCCTAGTGCTAGAAAATTAATAGCTAAACAATATGGTTTTTCAGAGAAAACATTGAGAAATAGAATAGGTGATCTAAAGAAATATGGTATAATAAAAAATAGTGACCGTTCTAATCCGGGTGGCCAAAATATTTACTCTGAAGAGACTAATCTTATAGATATTACATCATTGCTGTGGAGTATGCGTAAATCAATAATTAAAAACCAATTAATTATCATTCTCATTACAATCCTATTTGTGTTCATAATTCCTAAAACATATACCTCGAGTGCGCTATTGATGCCCCCGATATCAGAGACTGGAGGTATGGGCAGTATAATGGGAGCACTATCAAGTCTACCATTCGGTGGATTAATGTCGCAAACTAATGATGAATCTTTAAGTACTATTGCTATATTAAAAAGTCGTACTCTATCTGAGAAAGTAATTAAAAAATTTAATCTTATTGATTTTTATGGAGTAAAAAATTTAGACAAAGCACTTATGGCTCTTTCTGATAATACAATTTTTGAGGTTGAAGATGAAGGGACAATAAGAATTTCAGTTGATGTAGAAACAGAATGGTTGCATTTATTTGAAAGTGAAGAAACAGCAAAAAATCAATGTACCAACATGGCTATTTATTTTGTTGAACAATTAGATTTAATTAATAAATCATTAAAGACAGAGGAGGCTTCATTTCACAGGGAGTTTATAGGTGAGAGATATAGGCAAAACTTAATTGATTTAAAAAAAGCTGAAGATGCTTTAAAGTTATTTCAGGAAAAACATAAAATGGTTGCACTACCAGAACAAACTTTAGCTGCTATTGAGGCCGGTGCCGCTATAAAAGCTCAAATGTTATCGAATGAAGTAAAGCTTGGTGTAATGTTAGGAGCACTAAATACTAACCATCCTAAAATTGAAAATATAAAAAAAGAAAATAGTGAGCTAAATAAAAAAATGAACGAATTAGAGTATGGTTCAAATGTTATTGGATATAAAAAGAGCAATCTTTTTCCAGTTCTGGCTGATGTACCAGAATTGGGAGTAGAGCTAGTTCGTCTTAAGAGAGAAGTCGAAATTCAGAATACCTTATTTGTATTTTTAACTCAACAGTATGAAGAAGCAAAAATAAAAGAAGCCAAAGACACACCTACAGTTCAGATTTTAGATTATCCTCAAATTCCTCAACTTAAAAGTGCTCCAAAAAGAGTGTTGATATTAATTTTCTGTATAATAGTCACGTTTCTTGTAAATATACTTTTTATTCTATATAAATCTGAAAATAGAATATAAATAACACATCATGTAGCTACTTTTTGATAATAAAAAATTATAACTATCAGTATAATTTTGTTTTATTAAATAATAAACATATTGTATGGTATTCATTTGATAAAAAAATATTTAGTTAATTACCGAAACGTAACTGTACTAATCATTTTTTCTGTGATTTTTGGTTTTGCCAAAAATGTTGTCCTTGGGAGGCTGCTGTCAATAAGTGATTTTGGAGTTTATTCTCTTTCTCTTTCTATAATAGGTATATTTTCAGCATTACTTTTATTTGGTCAGCAAAAGGGGATCATTAGGTTTTTTATAAAAAAAAATGTAAAAGACTATGATTGGAAAACACCAATTTTAATTCAATTATTTATTTCAATTCCAATTACCTTTATTTTATTACCAATAATTTCTAATTACTATAATGTTGAATTTGCTTTTACTTATTTTTGTGTATGCGTTATTGTTTCTACAGTAATTACTGATTTGCTTATAAATATTGTTAGAGCATCTGGGAAATTTGAGTTGGCCCTAATATTGCAAAGAATGATTAGAATCATTGTAGCTATAACCGCCATAATATTTCTTATTAGCGATATCTTAAAATTAGCATTTATTTTCTATTTCTTTGGTAGTCTTCACTTTTTTTATGGTGTCTTTGTTTATAATTATGTAATAAGAAAAATAAATTTTGGATCTAATACAATACCTCTCAGTTCACAGAAAGAAGGTCTTTATTTTTCTGCGTTAGATATTATATCACTTATTAATATGTATGGAATAAACTTGATAATCGCTGAGATTTTATCCATTGATTATTTAGGCATATTCTTTGCTTTTAATATAATTCTAAGGATATATGAAATTTTTGCTCAATCCACAGATTTTGTCACTATGCCATCATCAAAAGAAATAGACAGGCCTGGTTTAATAATTATCATTATGAAAAATCTAATAATTGGGTCTGGAATTTCTTTATTTTTTCTGGTCTTTGGAGACTACATCGTGTCTCTAATATATCTCAAAAAATATGATGAATATCTTAACCTTATTCCATTAATATGTTTAATCGGTCAAGTCAAGATGATGGATAGTATTCCTTCGAGTATAGTAAGTGGAATTTCAAATAAAATTATATTAAAAGGGTACGTCCTATATAATTCGATTTTTACAATAATTTTTATTCCTGTATCAATTTTATTAATCCATTATTACGGTCTTATTGGAGTACCCTACGCTTTGATTATTTTACATTTTCTAAGATCTATATATGGGTTTAGAATTTTGTATGAAAGATATAAATATTAATAGTAAGGATTAAACTAACTTGTTTTTATTAAAGTCAGTTATTAATGATTATACAATGATTTCAAAAGATAAGATTAAATTGTTTTTTCTTCAGCTTATTTTGATATTAGGTATTATTTTAATCAATGAAGAGCAATCATATTTATTCCTTTTCTTTTATGTTATTGCTTCTATCCTTTGCATTATAAATCCAAAATATATTCTTTACATATTCTATAGTTCAATTTGGATTAGTCTAATGTTGCATTTTAAAATAGATAACATTGTAATTAGACTGAGCGATATTATATTTATCTTCCTTTTTTCTTCTTGGCTAATTAATTCATTTTATAATAAAAAGTTTATGTTAAATACTCCGAAGAAGAATGACTATGTGATAATTGGATTCGTTCTGTTAAGCTGTTTTAGTTTAATAACTAGTTTGAATAGACTTAGCACTATGGTTGAGATAATCCAGATTTTCCAATTGATATTTCTCTATTACTTGTTAAAAAGTATTATTAGCAATGAAAGAGATATGAAATATTTTATGATTGCTACAATAATATTTGGAATTATTGATTCTTTTTATATCTTTAACACAGTAATCGAAAAGGGAGTAGGAGGCAGGTATATTGGAATTTTAGAAAAGACACCTGATGAAATTCCATATGCATTATTATTTCTATATCTTTTATTTTTATCAGAAAAGAATATATTTATAAAGGCATTAAAATTAGTATTTCTATTAATTTTAACTGTGGCTCTTTTTCTAACAATGGGAAGAGGACTACTTATTATCGCTGGTGCAATGTTTGTTATATCAACAATTCTTTATTACGGTGCAAGAGGGAAATATATAAACATAATTACAACCTTTACAGCTGCGACAATTATTTCTATCTTTTTAATTTTTTCTAGTCAAAATGCTAGTAAGAGATATGGCTCAATTGTAAAAGGTGGAGAAAATATAGATTTAAGACTTTATAATTATTATTCATCTATCATGATATTGAAAAAATATCCTTTTACAGGTGTAGGCTTAGGTAATGATTATGAACATTTTAAAGCTAATTTACCAGATTTTTCTCCAGAATTAGTTAGAAAATGGGGTGGCGATACTCCGCATAATGAATTACTTCATTTTGGAATTCAATCAGGGGTTCTAGGTATGGTCTTTGCAATGTTTTTTTATTTTAGCTTGATAAGGAGAGCATATAAAAATCTAATTGAAAAAAGATTCCAGTCTCAAACTTTAGCAATTGGATTATTCTCATTCAGTATTGGAATTTTTCTTTGGAGCCTTGCGAATGACGTAATATTAGCAGGACATGGGTCATTAGCAATATTAATTACTGCTTTCACAGACAAAATATATGGAAGCAATAAAGTAAAATATTAATATCATATATTTAAATAGAGTTGTGTTATTTAATTTTGTATAATGTTGATCGTATTATACCATCGGCTCCCACTATTTTTTTATTTATTTGGCAAATTATACTTTTCGATTTGTATTCTAATAAGAATGGTTTTTTGTGTAATTCTACTCCGCTGTTAAGTAGAAAACGTGTATCTGAACCAGAGGGTTTATCTATATTTGGGTTAAATCCTTTTTTAAATGGGAGACCTTCAGTAATCAATAAATGTTTATAAGGTTTTACTTTATTAAGGTAATCAGCAAATTTTTTAATTTCACGATTACTTAAATGTTGGAGAACTTGTCGAACAAAGGCTAAGTCTCCTTTCGGTAATTTATCTTCGGCAATATTTATTTGGTTGTATTCTATGTTATTGTACTGGTGGTTTTGTTTATTTCGTTCAAGAATGATACTTGAAATATCGCAAGCAACATACTTATTACAGTCATCAATAAAGTTTTTTCCTACGTTAAAATCACCGCAGCCCAAATCTACAATTGTAGCGCAATTAAGTGTCTTAATCTCATTTTTGACAGCTTCTACATAAGGTTTTACTACATCGAAGCTATGAGAGCCACTACCGCTTGTAGACCTACCAATCTCATCTTTTCCCCAAATTCCATCATAATATATTTTATTAAAAATATCAGATGTGTTCATTCCTTTAAACGTTGATTCAATTCCAAATATTTTGTATCGGATTTTGTGGTAGGCTTGACGAAATATAGGAGGCAGAATTCTTTTCAGTATATTTTTGACAACCTTCATTTTTCCTTTCTTGTTTAAGTTTATTTAATAATTGGGGTTATAGAATTAAAACACGAATTGTTTGCACGACTCTTTCAATTTTTTCAATGCTATGCCTTGTAATTATATGATGAATTTTCATTTAAAATTTATACTAATATTATAATTCGTATTTTTTAATGAAATTCAGAAACAAATAAATAAATTTTATTGAAAATATAAATTAATTACCATAGTGAATATCGCGGTTTAATTATTGTATCCATAGATAATGAAAAATAAAATAAAGATATTACATGTCATTACGCATCTTCCAATAGGTGGAGCCCAAGATAATACACTTTATACTGTTGAGTTATTAGATAAAGAAAAATATGATATCTCTCTCTGCTGCAATCTTGATGGTGAATTAGTAGAAAGAGCCGAGAATATTAGAGGTATCAAAATTTTCGACATACCTTTTTTATGTAGAGAGGTTAACCCATATAAAGATATAAAGGCATTTATATTATTATATAAATTATTTAAAAAAGAAAATTATACTATCATCCATACTCATAGTTCAAAGGCTGGTCTATTAGGTAGATTTGCAGCTATGTTAAATAAAACACCGGTAATAATTCATACTATACATGGATTTGCATTTAATGATTTTATGAATGTGTTTAAAAAGAGTTTTTTCATAAATGTAGAAAAGCTTTTAGCGAAATGGACAAATGTTTTAATAACAGTTTCTAACTTAAATAAAAAAAAGATTATTGATTTAAATATTGCTAAGGAAACCAAATTAAAAAATATTTATAGTGGTATTGATTTAAAGTTGTTTACTAATAAAAATAATATTGAATTTCGAAAAGAATTAAATCTAAAAAGCCACCATATTTTATTGGGTTCTGTTGGTAGATTATCTTTCCAGAAAGACCCTATTACAATGATCAATGCTTTTGATATTGTAGCTAAACGCTTTTCCAATGCTCATCTTGTTTTAGTGGGTGATGGAGAACTTAGGAGTATTATTGTAGATAGAATTGATCAATTACATTTAAATGATAGAGTCCATTTAACTGGCAATAAAAATAATCCTTGGAAAATCTATCATAGTTTGGATTTGTTTATTATGAGTTCGATTTATGAAGGATTAGGGAGGTCAATAACTGAGGCTCTATCCTGCGGTGTTCCTGTGGTTTGTACAAGTGTAGAAGGTGTACCAGAAATTGTTAGAGATAATAAAACAGGTATTTTGGTCCCTCCAAAAGATGCTAGTGCATTAGCAGAGGGAGTGATAAAATCTTTAAGTAATATGGAAGTTGCAAAAAAAATGGCGAGCAAAGGTCACAAATTTGTAAATGATAATTTTGATGTGAATAAAATGGTGGATGATATTGATGCGCTTTATGATAGGCAATTATAATTATATATTTATCACCATTTAAATTCTAAACCTAGAATAAGTTTTTCCTCTCTATATTTTTGGCTTTCTGAATACAAATTTGGATTGAAAGTTTCCGATATAGAAATTGTTGACCTTAATCTTAATAGGTCAGAAAAGATATAGTTAAAGCTAATATTTAGTTTAGAAATTTTTTCTTTACCGTCTAAAAAGAATTTTGTATTCCAGTCATAATCTTTGTCTCTATTGTCATAGTTATTTAAGATATTTGATCCATTTCCTATGCCTTTTAAGACATATTCAAAAGATGATTCAATTGTAATTTTTGGTTTAGGAAAATAAAACGATTCTATATGTATTGCTTTGCTATTAGGGCCATATGGTGAGCCTAAAAAATTTTCTCTGTTCGTGTAAGAAAAATCAGGATGTGTATAGGTCCATGGTCTTGTTACATTATATTCTAGTCTGAGATCTGGGAAGAACATATTTGATGATGTTAAAAATACTCCGACTTGGTAAGAGTACTTATTGCCCCACCAGTCTGACATTAGATCTTGCCAGGATAATTCATCAATGATAAATGCACTATAAAATATAATCCCAGGTTTAACTCTATATCCTAAGTCAAGGGCAATTAATATATTATCAAGATCACCAAGGTTATGCTCTTTCGCCCAAAAAAATGATATAGGATTAAGATACCCTATTTCTGGAGATCGATTACCATATATAACTAACTCAGATACAGAAGCCTGTATATTATTATTTAGTTTGATTTGTGCTCTGTGTCCTGCAATATATTTTTCTTTCTTTACATTTGAAGAGTGGATATTTTTTATAGATGCTGATAGAAGAGAACCGTGGAAGTATTCTAGTTGTAATGATCCAATATTTTTATATAGAGCAATGCGATTAAAAGGGATCGCATCTGCAGCTATTATTGGTGATCTTCCAGATGACCAACCCCATGAAAACGGGTTATTTGTTATCTCTATATCGATAACAGAATTTTTAATGAATAATGAACTTTGGTTGGTGTACCAAAAATTCATATCAATAGCAGGAAAATATTTTACCCATTCATTGTTATAGTCATTTGATATCCAAATAAATTTTCCGCTATGTCGATACATAGAAAACTTAGACGAAATAAAAATAGTATTGTTTAAAATACCTTTGAGTGAGAATTCATCCAAAGATTGAAGGTCTGGTTTTTTTGAATTATTTCTTTCATTGAATGGATCGGATATTATTTTTTCTCTCCAGTTAAGCCAAAAGGATGCTACTTCAGATACAGATTGATATAAATGCTCTTTCGGTTTATTAAAATTAGTTGTAGTTAATCCTTTAGTAAGGTAATTCATTTTATTTTTTAAGTTTAAAGTAATTCCAGCGGTATCTTTAAGAGCTGGTTGTATATCCCATTTATGAATTTTTATTATGTCATTTTTATATTGGTTTAAATAATCATTAGTTTTGATCGTACTAAAATCATTCTTACCAAAATATTTAAATGGTATATCACCTAATGCAGAATATCTTTTTATTAAAATTTGGGATGGGTGATCATTGGCAATAGGAATTTGGGATAGAACCTGGCAAAGTATTATCATTCCAGCTATTGGTAATATTTTTATATAACTTCTTATCATATTTTATTGCTTTTACATTACTCAAATGCTAAGTTTATGTTTCAATTTAAGGAATCCTATCGAATAAAAACGCTATCAGTTTGTCAAAAATAAATAGAAGTTATTATTCTTCGCTTGACAAGCCTGGAGCTTTCACTCCATAGTTATTATTGACGTTTAATATCTTAATAGATAATTAACAAATCAATATTAGATGGAAATATTAAACCAAATATTAGTTCGTTTTCCAAAGTGGATTGTATCCTGGGTTTTGGTTGTTATAGATGCGATGATTGGATATTATGTTATTAATTTTATAATTATTGATACTTATAATATCCCCACTGGGCACTCATTTTTTTCTATATTTATAGTTTTGCAAATTTTTTGGTGCTGTTTTTTCTGGGCTACTAATTTATATAATGGTGATGCTGAAGTTTCTAGGTTTGCTGAAACAGAAACTCTTATCAAATTAACATTTTTTATTATGACCGTTGGGATATTTTTATTGGGTGTAGATGTCAACCTTGGTCCTATTAAATCACAATATATAATTAGGTATTGGATTTCATTCTCATTATTAACAGTTTTAAATAGATGGATTATTCGATCAATACAAAAGCTTTTATTAAAAAAAGGTTTTGGTCAGCATAATGTTGTAATAATTGGTTCTGGTGAAAGGTCAGCCTATGTAATTGATAAACTTTTAGGTCATCGCCAACAATTATATCGAGTAATTGGTTTTATTAAAACTTATAATGAAGTTAAAAATGAAACAAAAAAGTTAAAATACCTTGGCGACGAAAAGAATTTAAAAGACATAATTGCTAAAAACCCAGTTTCTGATATTGTTATTGCGCTTGACAATATGGATCATCAGCATATTATGAGATTAATATCAATAATAAATGGTGCTCCTGTCTCTATAAAAATTGTTCCAGACCTTTATGAAGTTATTAGTGGATTAGCAAGGACTGAACAAATTTCTGGTTTGCCGTTAATTGAGGTTAATTTTCAAGAAAGTACATGGTCAAGTTCGGGTATGAAGAGGCTATTGGATTTCATAATAAGCTTAGTTGCAATTATATCGCTAGTTCCTTTTTCTATTTTAATTGGTATTATTATCAAATTAACATCTAAAGGTCCAATCATTTATAGTCAAGAAAGATTAGGTTATAATGGGCTACCTTATAAAATATATAAATTCAGATCAATGGTAGTTGATGCTGAAGATGAAAGTGGGCCAGTTTGGGCACTCGATAATGACCCTAGAATAACACCAGTTGGTAAAATATTAAGGAAATATAGAATAGATGAACTTCCTCAATTAATAAATGTTTTTCTTGGTCAGATGAGCTTAATTGGCCCGAGGCCTGAAAGGCCATATTTTATTGAAAAATTAAAAGAGAAATTTCCGCTATACGAAAGACGTTTTAGAGTTAGACCAGGTATTACAGGTTGGTCTCAGATTAAACATCCATCAGATTTAGAAGAAGAGGATGTAAGACAAAAATTAAGATATGATTTTTATTATATTGAGAATTTAAGTTTTAATCTTGACCTCAAGATATTAATAAGCACTATAGTTGTGGTTTTATCAGGAAAGGGTCGTTAAATAATACTATTCTATGCTATATGATAATATACTTTATACCAATCAATAAACTTTTTTATACCTTTTTCAATATTCGTCTGTGGTTTATAACCAGTTATTTTTTCTAATTTAATGATATTTGCATTTGTTTCTTTTACATCGCCTTGTTGCATTGGTTTCAATATTATTTTAGCTTTTTTATTAAGGTGGTTTTCGATTATATCAACAAAACGAAGGAGCCCAACTGGTTTTGCGCCACCAATATTTAATATTTCATGATTTTTTAAGATATTTGAATTCTGTTCGTTAATATTAATTAGTCTTCTTATAGGCTCAATTATATCGGTAATATATGTGAAACTTCTTTTATGGTCACCTTTATTAAATAAGTTGATATCTTTATTTTCTATAATAGATTTAGTAAAAATATAAAGTGCCATATCTGGTCTTCCCCAAGGTCCATATACGGTAAAAAACCTTAGACCAATCGTTCGTAATCCGTATAGGTTTGAATAAGAATGAGCCATTAATTCGTTTGTTTTTTTTGTGACTCCGTACATAGATATTTGTTTTTCTGTATTGTCTTCTTCAGAAAAAGGTTGTTGTTGATTTATGCCATATATAGAACTAGAAGAGGCATAAATAATAGTTTTAATATTGTGTTTTTTGCAATTTTCAAGAATATTTAAAAATCCAGTAATATTAGTATCGATATAAAATTGAGGATTTGTAATCGAATACCTTACACCTGCTTGGGCTCCAAGATGAATAACTTGATCAAATTTATTTTCATTAAATAGCGGATCTAGTTCATTGTTATTGGTGAAATCAATTTTTTGAAATGCAAAGTTTTTTAATTTTTTTAAGTTATTTAGCCTTGCAATTTTTAATGTAGTATCATAATAGTCATTAAGATTATCAATGCCAACAATAAGGTAATTATTATTTAGTAGCTTTTCCGCTAAATGATAGCCTATAAAACCTGCAACGCCAGTTATAAGTATTTTTTTCATAATCAAAATTTATTTAATTTTTATTAATATATGATATGTCAATTCTTAATTATTAAAAGATAAAATATGATTTCAATAAATGCTATTCGTAATGCTCCAAAAAAAGTTGAAGAATCTCTAAGGGCTAAGGGTTATACTGGATCGATAAATGATATTGTTTCTATAGATAAAAATTTTAGAAAAAAAACTCAAAATATTGAGATATCTCGTGCAAAGAAAAATTTAGTTTCTGAAGAAGTTGCAAGAGCTAAGCGTAGTGGTAAACAGTCTGAAATTAAGATTAAAGAAATGAGGGTATTAGGAGAAGAGATAAAATTATTAGAAAAAGAACTAAGTAAATTAAAAGTAAAATTATCATCAAAGCTTGAAGAAATTCCTAATTTACCTGATAAATCGGTACCAATTGGTGTAGATGAAAAAGATAATGTTATAGTCAGAGAGTGGGGTAAAAAATCTATTTTTGATTTTGAAGAAAAACCCCATTTAGAATTAGGAAAATCACTTAATCTTTTCGATTTAGAGCGAGGTGCTAAAATTTCAGGTAGTGGATTTCCATTATATGTTGGAAAAGGAGCAGAGCTCGAGAGGAAGTTGATAAATAGTATGATCGAACATCATGTGAAAAATTACAATTTTATTGAAATGTTTCCCCCAGTGTTAATACTTGAAGAATCAATGAAAACGACAGGGCAATTACCAAAATTTAAGGAGGATATGTATTTATCAGATTTGGATGAACTTTATTTAGCTCCTACCGCAGAGGTTCCAATTACAAACATTCATAGAAATGAAATAATCCCTGAATCAGAGTTGCCAATAAGTTATGTAGCATATTCTCCATGTTTTCGTAGAGAATCAGGATCTTATGGTAAGGATACACGTGGGCTTTTGAGACTTCACCAATTTAATAAAGTTGAAATGGTGAAATTTGTTAAACCTGTAGATTCTTATTCTAGCTTGGAGGATTTGACACTTCAAGCTGAGTCAATACTTCAAAAACTTGGCATTACATATAGAGTAGTAGAATTATGTACTGGAGATTTAAGTTTTGCGGCCGCTAAATGTTACGATATTGAGATATGGTCTCCAGGGGAGAGACAATGGCTTGAGGTCTCATCTTGCAGTAACTTTGAAGACTTTCAATCAAGAAGAGGAAAAATAAGATATAGGAGAGATGAAGATAAAAAAGTTGATCTTTTGCATACATTGAATGGTTCAGGATTAGCAACCCCCAGGCTTATGGTGGCATTGTTAGAGACTTATCAAACTCAAGATGGTCGGATAGAGTTTTCTGATAGTGCTGCTGAATTTATTGGAATAAAAGAAATATCGTAATTGCATTTTTTCTGGTTATTATTTGTAACTGTTTTTTGGACCATTTTTTTTGGGATTATTACAATTCTTATTTCCCCCTTTGATTTTACTAAAGGTAAAATACTTCATAGAGTCGTAAGATATTGGGCTAGGACAATTTTCTTTTCAGCTAGAGTAAAGATAAAAATAAAGGGCCTTGATAATTTAGACACTCAAAAGAATTATATTTTTGCAGCTAATCATTCTTCTAGTCTAGATATACCATTAATGCTTGGATTTATTCCTTTCTGGATAGTCCCAGTTTCAAAAATTGAGTTAAAATGGATTCCATTTTTAGGTTGGGCAATGCAAATGGCTGGCCATATATTTGTTGATAGAAGAGATCATGAAAGAGCTATGTCTTCTATGTCTAAAACAAAAGAATCGTTATTAAAAACGCCGCGATCTATTTTATTGTTCCCTGAAGGGTCTAGAACAAATAATGGCAAAATTCAACCATTTAAATCTGGTGGTCTTAGTTTAGGAATATCAACGGGTATTCCAATAGCTCCTGTAGCTCTCATTGGGACATTTGAATCGTTGGGTAAAAAATCCAATACTTTTAAAAATAAGTTGCTTACGATTAGTATTGGTACTTCTATTGATACAAAACACTATGAAGAAGCTGACCGTAAAGTTTTATCAAGATTAGTATATAAAAGAGTAAAAGAATTGAAAAATAATTATTCTGGAAATTAATTTTTCTAATGAGTTTATTAAAAAAAAATACAATTAATGTTAGGCTAAATGAGTGGCGAAAAAATAATAAGGTAGTTGTTTTTACAAATGGTTGTTTCGATTTATTACATCAAGGCCACCGTAATTTATTAAATGAAGCATCTACTTATGGTGATATCCTTATTGTAGGATTGAACTCAGATTCGTCAGTAAGAAAATTAAAAGGGGAAGATAGACCTGTTGAAAATGAAATTATTAGATCTAAAAACTTACTAAACCTTGAATTTGTTGATTATGTAATTATTTTTAATAGTGAAACACCGCAAGATTTAGTTAAGACTATTATGCCAGATGTATTAGTGAAAGGCGGCGACTATACTATTAATAATACTATTGGTTCAAACGAAGTTATCTCAAATGGTGGGAGGGTAGAAATAATACCTTTAACTGATGGCTATAGTACGAGCTCAATAATAAAATCACGTAATGGATAATACCTTGTTCATGCTAAATTAGTATCATAATTTTAGATATTAAAAATTCCACAAGCCTATATGTTGCAGATATTTACAGCTATTTTTCGTCTAATAATATTATTATTAATTTTTCATTATTATCTATTTCCACAGAATAATCAGTTTACAGATGGTGTGAATAACGCTAATAATGAAGAGAAAGTAACTATTGATGATAGCCGAAACAGATTCCCTGAAATTTTACATGATGTCAAAATATTATTATCTGAAGTTTTGATTGCCGATCATCATCTTGATACATTAGAGGTTATATACAACCTTAGTAGGATTTATGATTTATTAATGGAAGCAGATCAGATAGGAGATATGAATCAAGAGGACCAAGAAGAATTTGAAAGGTTTGAAAAGTCATTTCTTGATATATATACACATAAATTAGGTACAATACGATCTTCTGATGCGCCTGTTACAGCAGAAAGATTCCGCCGTGATATTACTGAAGCGTTAGAACCATTAGAAATAGAAATGGGGAAGACTAAATATATTGTAGTTGATGATAGAGATGGGCATATACCTTTAGTTAGAAACAAACAAGTAGATCAATTTATTACATACTTTACAACTAAAAAAGGGAGGAAACAGTTCTCTATATGGATGAAGAGATATGAGGAATACAAAAATTTAATTTTGCCTATTCTAAAGCAACATGAAATGCCTGAAGAACTGATGATTCTTGCTATGATAGAATCTGGACTGAATCCAAAAGCATATAGCCGAGCGAATGCATCCGGAATGTGGCAATTTATTTATACAACTGGAAAGAATTATGGCCTCAAAAGGGATTGGTATATTGATGAGAGGCGTGATCCTATTAAAGCTACACATGCTGCTTGTGAATATTTAAAAGATTTAAATGAACAGTTTGACAATTGGTACTTGGCGCTCGCTGCATACAATTGTGGTGCAGGGAGAATCTCTAGAGCATCCAGGCTACATCAAACATATGATTTTTGGCAAATGCATTCCCTTCCTCGTGAATCAAGAAATTATATTCCTTATTATCTTGCTGCAGCTATAATCGCAAAAGATCCAGAAGAATATGGCTTTACAGTACCGAGTGTAAAACCATTCATTTTTGAAGAAGTTGTATTAGAGAATAGTGCAGATCTTGCGGTCTTAGCAAGGGTCGCAGATATTAAAGTTAAAACCCTACGAAAGTATAATCCTGAACTAAGACAATCTGCAACTCCTGCGGATAGTCCATATCTTTTAAAGCTCCCAGAAGGGAAAAAAGAACAATTTTTAGCAAGGTGGAATTCTATTCCTGAGTCAGAAAGGTTTGCGCCTCAGTTTATTGTTCATCGAGTTAGATATGGTGAAAGTTTATGGACAATATCAAAAAAATATGGGGCGTCGATTCATGATATAGCAGCAGTAAATAAATTGAGGAATCGTCATAAAATTAAAGTAGGTAATAAACTGAAAGTCCCAATGAAGGGTGGTGCGCTAAGGACTTGGGGAACAAAAGATAATGGCGGACCAGCAGGTCATTACAAGGTGATTTATAAGGTCAAAAGAGGAGACACCTTAGGCCAAATTGCCGAAGATTATAAAACGAATACTAGCAAAGTTAGAAGGTGGAATGGGTTAAAATATGGTTCTAGCCTAATCTATCCTGGTCAAAAACTCAAAATATGGGTCAAGGAAGGATAAAAAAATGACAAAACAAAATATTATAGATATTGTTTCAAAAGCAACTGGACTTACAAAAGTTGAAACAGAGGTTACAATGAATGGTGTAATGAAAACAATAATTGACTCTTTAGCAAATAATGAAAGAGTTGAATTAAGAGGTTTTGGTACATTTGGAATAAAGCATCGAATGCCTAAAAAAGCTAGGAATCCTGGTACAGGTGATGCAATATATCTACCTGAAAGGTTTGTGCCTACATTCAAGCCAAGTAAGCTGATGAAAAAGCGTGTTAATGAATTAACAAAAAAATAAAAGAGGAAATTATGCCCTGTGGTAAAAAACGTAAAAAACGTAAAATGAATACGCACAAGCGTAAAAAACGTTTACGTGCAAATAGACATAAAAAGAAAAATATATAATAATCTATAGGCTATCCTCTAGTTAATTATCTTAAATATCTTTTAGTATACAACTCCTAATTGTGTGAGAAATTTACACTATACTGTATCAGAACTGATTTCTAAAACTAGGAGGGTTTTAGAAATATCATTCAAAGATATTTGGGTTGATGGCGAAATTTCTAATGTCCACTATCACTCTTCTGGGCATATATATTTTACTTTAAAAGATGGTTCATCAGAGCTTAGGTGTGCTATGTTTAAAAGTACTAATAGGGTTTTAAGATTCCAGTTAGAAGATGGAATGCGTATAATGATTTATGGTTCATTATCTATCTTTGAATCTCGGGGCCAAATTCAGTTTATTATAGAAAAATTAGAAGTCTCTGGTGTTGGAGCATTATATCAGGCATATGAGACATTGAAAAATAAACTCGAAAGTGAAGGACTTTTTTCTATAGACGATAAAAAGACTATTAAATCAATCCCAAAAATGGTCGGGATTATTACATCTAATCAAGGCGCGGCATTAAAAGATATTCTTAATGTATTAGAAAGAAGAGCGCCATTTTTGAATATTATAGTTTGCCCAACGCGCGTTCAAGGAGACAGTGCAGCTGAAGAAATTTCTAGTGCTATAATAGAATTATCAAATAACCGTAATATTGATACAATAATTATAGGTAGAGGTGGTGGTTCTATCGAAGATTTATGGGCTTTCAATGAAGAGGTCTTAGCGAGGACAATTTATGATTGTAATATTCCTATCATTTCGGCTGTTGGCCATGAAACTGATTTTACGATCGCGGATTTTGTTTCAGATATGAGGGCTGCAACGCCTTCAGTTGCTGCAGAATTAGTTTGTTTGAGCAAATATGAAATATTGCAAAAAATGGAAAGTTCTTATAATGAATTAATAACTATTGTAAATGGACTTATAAACTCAAAAAATTTCATTTTAAAAAATATAAGTAATCAGCTTAGTGCTTTGCAGCCTTTAAATAAGATTTCTGCTAATAAAAAATCACTTAATCATATTTACAATACAATTACAAAGCTTATTAGATATAAATTAAATAATAATAATTATGATTTAGACGGATATGAGAAGCAACTTAATAATTTAGGTCCAAAGCAGGTTTTAGATAGAGGTTATTCGATAGCGACATCTAAGGAAACAAATAAAATAATCCGTTCAGCAAAATCAATAATGACAGGTGATTTATTTTCATTGCAAACTAGGGAAGGGATACTAGAAGCTGAAAAAATATCATAAAAATTTGGATAAAGGATAATTATGAAGAAAAACAAAACATCAGATTCATATGAAAAATTATTTATTGAGTTAGAAAATATTGTTGAAAAAATGGATTCCGGCTCAATTTCATTAGAAAGAAGTTTAGAGCTTTTTGAAAAAGGGATGGGTTTAATCAAGGATGGTAAAAATAAATTAACTGAGGCTGAAATAAAGGTTAAAACGATTATGAAAGCTTCAGACGATCAAATTTTAAAAGAATAAAAAAAATGAAAATACCAAAAAATTTTGGAGTCTGGGGCAATATTGAAAAAGATGCTTTTTGGAAAATACTTCCAAAAATTATAAAATGGGCTAAAGAAAAGAATATTGAATTATTTCTAACAGAAAAAATATTATTTGATAGTAGGTCAACTGATTTTCAGCAACCAGTTATTGATTCGGTAGAAAAAATTTCTGAAATGGATTTTATGCTGGTTCTTGGAGGAGATGGGACTTTTTTGAGCTGTGCTAGGGCTATAGAATATAGATCTACTCCTATCTTAGGTATTCATCTAGGTGATCTTGGTTTTTTAGCAAAGGTGACTCTTGAAAATATTTTTCAACGATTGGATCAAGTTGCTAGTGGAAAATATTTAATAGAAAAAAGAAGTATGGTCAAAGCAGTTGTAGAAAAAAATGGTTCTTCACTAACACAATATGGCCTTAATGATTTTGTCGTTAGCAACGGTGAGTCACATCGTATGCTTATTGCTGAAGTATACGTTGATCAGAAACGTGTTTCGGAATACAAATCTGATGGATTGATTATAGCTACACCAACTGGCTCAACTGCTTACTCATTATCATCTGGCGGTCCAATTATTTCGCCTGATGTTGATAGTTTTGTGATTACTCCTATATCGGCGCATACCCTTAATTCAAGGCCATTAGTGGTCTCAGATAAGTCAAAGATTAAAATTAAATTTTCCTCTTATAATCAGAATATTACTTTGATAACTGACGGTCAATTACATAAAACATTGAATTATAAAGATACAGTTATTATTACAAATTCAGATTTTGAAATAGGCTTAATTGATTTTAAAGATAGTGACTATTTTCAAACGCTTAGAACAAAAATGGGATGGGGTACAAGAGGGAACCAAAGTTAGTAACTATTATTTGAAAATAAATTTTTAATAATATATCCTACGATATTAGGGTTTTCTTTAAGCCTTCTTAATGAATACTCGTACCACTCAGATCCAAAAGGAACATATACTCTAACCTTATAGCCTTTTTTTATTAATTCTTCTAGTCGCCCGTCCATGGGCACTCCATATAGTACCTGAAATTCAAACTGGTTGGGTTTTAAATTCCTTTTTAATATTATTTCAATGATTTTATCAATCAAGTATTGGTCATGAGTTGCATAACAGGCATATGCTTTTTTTTGTATCATTATTTCTACAAGTTTAAGAAAATTATCTCTTATTTCATTCTGGTCATGATATGCAATTTTTGAACTTTCTTTATAAATGCCTTTACATATTCTAGCACTAAAACCTCTTCTAGCAAGTTTTTTGGCGTCGTCAGCACTCCTTTTTAAATATGCTTGCAAGACAACTCCAACATTATGGTGTATGTTTTTACAGTGATTATAAATTTTAAAAGTATTATCAGTGTGTGGTGAGTTTTCCATATCAAGACGAAGAAAATTTGAACATTCTTTCGCTTTATTAATTATAGTCTCAAAGTTTTTTAAAGCAGTATCTAGAGATAGTTCTAGTCCTAGATGAGTTGGTTTTACTGATAAATTGCAATCAAGAGATTCTTGATTTATTTTGTCATATAATTCACAATAGTTAGTCGTTATTAAACGAGAAGTTTCCTTATCCGAAACGTGCTCTCCTAAAATATCAACGGTAGCCGAGAATCCTTTCTGATTAATAGTTTTTATATGCTGTAAGACATCGTCTATCGTTTCTCCAGCCACGTAAGGATTGGAAAATAATTTAATAAACCACTTTGGCAGTATTGGTATTGACGATGCTATTAGTTTATTTATTATCAAGGTAAAATAAATTATTTATGATATAAAAATTAACCTCATAAAATTCAAATTGTGATTATTAATAAATCATTATTTAATTACCAAGTTTAGATTGACTAAAGAAAGCACAACCTTCTAAATTAAGAGCCTGTATAAGAAAACTTATTTATAAAAATGTATAGAGATTTCGGAACCGTCTTTTTTGCAGTAATGCTTGGTATTGTCATGGTGGCAATACCACTTTTTATTAGCTGGCTCATTGCTCCATCCAATAAAACGAAAGATAAATTAGACACTTATGAATGTGGTGAAGAAGCAGAAGGTTCAGCATGGTTACAGTTTAATATTAGATTTTACATCATTGCCTTAATATTCCTTATTTTTGATGTCGAGGTTGTTTTCTTATTTCCTTGGGCAGTAGTGTTTAAAGAAATGGGATTACTGGCGTTAGTTGAGATGGGAATATTTTTACTCATTCTTATTAGTGGTTTGGCTTATGTTTGGGTTAAATCAGATTTGGAATGGGTTAGAAGAAGAGTTAAATATGGTGGTGGCAGATATAAGCCAATTGCAAGTCAAGTAGAGGAATAAATGGGGTTATTAGAAAATAGATTTGATGATAATATAGTTGTTGAAAAATTAGATAAATTGCTTAGTTGGGCAAGGTCTACTTCTCCATGGTTTTTTCAGTTTGGTACTGCTTGCTGTGCTATCGAAATGATGGCGGCAGCCGCGAGTAGGCATGATTTGATGCGTATTGGTATAATACCTCGATCTTCTCCTAGGCAAGCTGATGTAATGATTGTTGCTGGTACTGTTACTATGAAAATGGCTCTGCGAGTTAAAAAGTTATACGAGCAGATGGCAGATCCTAAATATGTTGTCGCTATGGGATCATGCGCTACAAGTGGAGGACCTTACTGGCAGCATGGATATCATGTTTTAAAAGGAGTTGATCTTGTTATTCCTGTAGATGTTTATGTACCTGGCTGCCCTCCTAGGCCAGAAGCATTGATTGAGGGTTTGTTGAAATTACAAGAGCAAATCTTAGAGGGAAGGCCATTGACAAGGAAAACAGGTTGAGTGACGAAAAACAAAAATTAATAGATGAAGCTGTAAACAACGCTTTGGCTGGGGATGAAGATGCAATTAATAATATTGAAGATCGAGTAACCAGAGCGAAAGCAAAAGCGGCTTTAGTTAAAGCAAAGCGTTCTGGTGTCCCCGTTGATAAAGACGAGTCTATTGCGAATGACCCTATTGCTATAGCGGTAGAAAAAGCTTTGGCTGGGGATGAAGATGCAATTAATAATATTGAAGATCGAGTAACCAGAGCAAAAGCAAAAGCGGCTCTAGTAAAGGCAAAAAGAGAAAAGCCAAATAATGAATCATCTAGTGTAAAAGATGATTTACCAAGCCCTGAAGAAACTTTAAATTTTAACCAGCTATTGTGCCAAAAAATAGCTGAAAAGTTCCCAGAATCAATTGATGTTGTACAAAATAAAGATTGGATTCAATTGAAACCGGAGAATTGGCTCGAAATTGCTACGTGGTTAAAAACTGATAAGGATTTAATTTTTGATTCTTTGCAGTGTAATACTGGTATGGACCTGGGAGAAGGCGTTTTGGAATCGCGATATAATTTGCATTCAATGAAACATTTACACTCGACAGAAATAAGAATAAAAGTCAATATTGAAAACCCAGATATTCCATCTGTGGAAAAAGTTTGGAGAGTTGCAGACTGGTTCGAAAGAGAAACGTATGATATGTTTGGAATAAACTTTACTGGTCATAGAGATTTAAGGCGTATTTTATTACCAGATGATTGGCAAGGTTGGCCTTTAAGAAAAGATTATGAAGAACAAGAAACATATCACGGAATTGTGGTTCCGAAGGTGAAAGAAGGATGGGAGTAGTACACGGCCAAGAAATGGTCCTAAATATTGGGCCTCAGCACCCCGCTACCCATGGTGTGCTTCGATTACAGGTAAAAACAGATGGAGAGATTATATCTGAGATTACTCCTTATTTGGGATATCTGCATCGATGTTTTGAAAAACATTGTGAAAATGTTTCGTATGAACAAGTCATACCATTTACAGATCGCTGTGATTATTTAGCATCTATGACAATGAACTTTGGATATGTTGTAGCAATGGAACAACTTATGGAAATTAAAGTCAATGATAGAGTGCAATACATAAGGGTAATAATGGCAGAATTACAACGTATCGCAAGTCATCTCCTAGCAACAGGAGTTTTTGGCTTGGATTTGGGTGCTTTTACTCCTTTTCTTCATATGCTTAGAGATAGAGAGCGTATCATCGATCTATTTGAAATGACTTGCGGAGCAAGGTTATTATATAATTATATGTGGGTTGGAGGATTGAGCCATGATTTGCCAGCAGGCTTCGTTGAAGAGACCTTGCGGTTTTTAGATTATTTTGAGCCAAAGATTGATGAATTTGAAAATTTATTAGGTCACAATAAAATTTTTGTTGAGCGTACTGCAGACATAGGAATCATGCCTGCAGAGGTTGCAATTAATTTTGGAGTTACAGGTCCAAACTTAAGAGCATCTGGTGTTAAATGGGATTTGAGAAAAGATGATCCTTACTCTGTTTATGATAGACTTGATTTTGATATTCCAACAGGACAGGGTATTAAGGGCTCGGTAGGTGATTCTTGGGATAGGTTTTATGTTAGGGTACAAGAAATTCGTGAGAGTGTAAAAATTGTTAGGCAAGCAATAGATCAGCTACCAAAAGAAGGTGATGTCCATCAGTCGATGCCTAAAAAAATCAGGCCGCCAAAGGGTTCTATATATAGCAGGACAGAATCTCCAAGAGGTGATTTGGGTTATTATATAGAAAGCGATGGTTCAGACACTCCGTATAGATTGAAAATGAGGTCTCCAGCATTTACTGCTTTAGGTGTATTAGATGAGATTGCTGGTGGATGGTTAATGTCCGATGTCCTCGCAATTCTTGGGAGTCTTGATATAGTTCTTGGTGAGATTGATAGATGACAGTCGATTTTATCTTTGATTTTTTAACAAACCTATTAGATGGTTTTATAGGCTCTGACTATTTATTGATATTATCAATGCTAATACCGTGTTTGGCTATTTTTGGTTTTATCACTATTTATGCGCTTATAGTTATCTATGCAGAATTAAAAGTTTCTTCATTTATTCAAGACAAAGTTGGCCCAATGGGACAAGGGGTCGGGTTGCATGCTGGTAAATGGGGATTGTTACAACCAATAGCTGACGCATTAAAACTATTATTAAAAGAAGATATAATACCATCAAGCGCTGATAAGCCTCTTTTTATTTTAGCTCCATTTATGATTTTCATTGGTGCTTTTATTAGTTTTATTGCTATTCCATTCGGTGAGTCAATTATTGTTGCGGATTTAAATATTGGTCTATTTTATATTCTTGGTGTTGGGTCAATCGCAGTTTTGTCTTTGATATTAGCTGGATGGGCATCTAATAATAAATGGTCATTATATGGTGGGATGAGATCAGCCGCTCAGATTGTAAGTTATGAGATTCCAGCTGGACTTTCATTAATTGTTGTCATTATGCTTGCTGGTACTTTAAATATGCAAGAGATAATTAGGTATCAGGCTGGAGGAATATTTAACTGGATTTTATTTGACAACCCTTTTGTTCCCATTGTTTTTATCATCTATTTTATTAGTGCACTAGCTGAAACAAATAGGACTCCTTTCGACCTACCAGAATCAGAGTCAGAATTAGTCGCTGGGTTTGCTACAGAATATTCAGGCATGCGTTATGCTTTTTTCTTCCTCAGTGAATATGCAAATATGTTTGTTGTAAGTGCTGTTGCAGCTGCTGGTTTTCTTGGTGGCTGGCATAGTCCAATATCTGGCTTTATGGATTCGCCTTCATGGGGTGTTTTTTGGATGATAGGTAAAACTTTTTTCTTGATTTTTGTTATGATATGGCTTCGTTGGACTCTTCCTAGGCTTAGGGTTGATCAATTAATGAATGTATGTTGGAAAGTATTCCTTCCTATCTCTCTTATTAATATTTTTGGAGTCGCAATATGGACAGTCGTTTTTAATTAAAAAGGTAGATTATGAAAAGATACTTTACAGATATATTTGATAGTGTAACTTCCATCGTGGGCGGTATGGGAATCACAATTATGCATTTATTTAAAGCAAGGAATGATAATGTAACGCTACAATACCCTGAGGAAAAATGGCCAAGACCTGAGAGGAATATTGGTTTTGAGCATAGCAGTTATAATGTAATTCGTTCTAGGCTTCATGTCGATATGGATGATTGCATTGGTTGTTTGAAATGTGAAAGGGCTTGTCCTGTTGATTGTATTAAAATTGAAACAGAAAAAGCGCCATTAAGAGGTGAGGACTTAAAGCAAATCAAACACAAAGGTATTACATCTAATGGAACTAGGAAAGCATTAGTTGTTACAAGGTTTGATATTGATATGTCTGAATGTTGTTACTGTAACTTGTGTACTTATCCTTGTCCAGAGGAATGCATATTTATGACTGGCGGCCCTAACGCTAAAAAGCATCCAATTGATTATGAGTTTTCTGAGCCTGATCGAAGTGATTTGATCTATCGGTTCGCAAAAAAGGGAGCCAAAGAAGGTTTAGAAAAAATGAACTCTGAAAATGAGGCTAAGGCATAGTTAAATGGCAGAATTTGTATTCTGGTTTATTGCGGCTTTAACGGTAATGTCTGCCGCTTTTGTTGTTTTAAATAATCAACTAATTTATTCTGCTGTTGCCCTTTTGTTCACGTTGTTTGGTATTGCTGGTCTATATGTTTTTTTATGGGCTGATTTTATTGCAGGTATTCAGATTCTTGTTTATGTAGGTGGTATTTTAGTATTAGTTATCTTTGGTATTATGTTAACAAATAAAATTAGATCAGTTAGAATATCTCATAAAAGTATTCAACAAGGAGTGGGTGGTGTTATTGCATTCTGGCTTTTTATATTCTTGTTTATCGCATTATCAAAAGCACCTTGGCTATTAAATGATTCAGTTGAGCCGAGCAACACAGTTAGAGAGATAGGCATACTGTTACTTACAGATTTTTTACTTCCTTTTGAAATTATTTCAGTTTTATTGTTAGGTGCTCTTATTGGGGCAGCTGTTTTATCTAGAGGTAAGGCGTAGTGAATAGTCTTGATTCTTATTTATTCGTATCTGCAATGCTTTTTTGTTTAGGTATTTTTGGTGTAATTACAAGGCGTAATGCTATTGCGGTATTGATGGGCGTAGAACTAATACTTAATGCTGCGAACATTAATTTTATAGCATTTTCAAAATTTAATGGAATGAATTTAGATGGTCATATTTTTGGGTTATTGGTAATCGTCTTGGCAGCTGCAGAAGCTGCTGTCGCTTTAGCGATAATAATTAATATTTATAATAATATGAACACTATAAATGTGGATGATGCTGCGGAGCTTAAACAATGATGGATAATATGATGATTACTTTGCCATTATTGATTCTATTTTTACCATTAGTTTCATTTATTATTCTAATATTTTTTGGAAAAAAACTG
>CEOP01198862.1_pt1 | contig 47446 bp, 36 predicted proteins | sample 361301 | NCBI WGS metagenome assembly CEOP01 (sample SAMEA2619548, study PRJEB7988) | marine metagenome | biome: marine biome (ENVO:00000447); feature: deep chlorophyll maximum layer (ENVO:xxxxxxxx); material: "saline water (ENVO:00002010), including plankton (ENVO:xxxxxxxx)" | depth 55 m
AGATCTAGAATTACTACGCGTTTCAATCCTTGATTTTCAAGGGCGTATTTCGCGCTGATGGCGAGATCGTTGAACACACAGTAACCTGAGCCGAAATCCCTGTGAGCATGATGAGTTCCTCCTGCCATATTTCCTGTAATTCCACCGTGCTTTATGGCATGAATTGTTGCTTTAACAGCTCCACCAGTCAGGCAAAGTGTTCGTTCTATCATCTTTGGAGTCCAAGGAATAAGGCCAATTCTTCTCATCTCTTTTTCATTTAACTTTCCTTTGAGGAATGCATCAACATAATTTTCATCATGAGCAAGTAGTAATGATTTTCTTGAGATTGGATCTGGTTTTTGGATTGATATTTTTTTAAATTCCTTTGATTGTTTGAGCATCTTCAGTACCATTTGATAACGATATTTTGGGAAACGTGCTTCATCATGAATTCCATCTGTGTACAACGGATGATACCACAAATTGAATGAAGGTTTATTCGATATATTTTCGAATCGAGTTGAAACCATACACAAAACCTCAGACAAGTTATATTGTAGTTTAGAAACCCGATTTTAAATACGTGTTTACTAAAAATGCTCTTTGTGGAATGATAGGTCACGCTACAGTAACTCTCGAATGAGAAATGCAATGTTTGACATGGAAATTGAATGGTTCGAAAAGATAGAATTCGAATAGATAGTCGAAATTATTTGAATCGATTATTTGAACTTCAAAACCCTACCGGTACTTCCTGGGGTTGCCACAGGACTGCCTCTGAGGGGCCCTTCTAACTCACGTTTGTGAACAATATTTCCATCAACAATTGTGTAAATAGGCCACCCTGTGAGTTCCATTCCTGCATATGGAGTCCAACCTACTCTCGTCCATGTATCAGAATCTTGAATAATTCTATATTTTTCTAAGTCTACTAAGGTCAAATCAGCGTCAAAACCTTCGATTAGAGACCCTTTATTTTTAATTCCATAGACTTTTGCAGGACCGGCACACATCCATTTTACAATGTCAGAAATAGAACACTTTCCATCTTTAGCGTGTGTGAGCATTAGAGGAAGAGATGTCTCCACTCCTGGCATTCCCGCAGGAGCTTTTGGAAATCCAACTGATTTTGATTTCAAAGTATGAGGGGCATGGTCAGTAACTATACAATCAATTGTTCCATCTTTGAGCCTCTCCCACAACTTATCTCTATCTTGTGTATATCGAATTGGAGGATTCATTAAGGCCCGAACTCCAAGTTTTTCAACATCATCTTGGTCAAAAGTAAGATGTTGGGCACAAACTTCTGTGGTAATCAGTTCTCCTTTGTTTGAAGATAGCCAATCTGCTTCTTTTCCACTTGTTAAATGGACAATATGTAAGCGATGGTTATGGTCATTAGCTAAAGCGGAGGCTCTTTTTGTAGCAATTAGAGCGCATTCAATATCCCTACATTCTGCGTGTGCAGCAATATCAGTACGGTTTTCGAATTTAGGAATTCTTGATTGTAATCTTTCTTCATCTTCTGCATGGGTAGCAATAATTCCTCCTGTATTTGCAAAAATTTCTTCTAAATCCTTTTGCTCATGAACTAGTAAATCTCCTGTACTACTTCCCATGAATATTTTAATTCCGCAAACTCCATCCATTCCCTGGACGCTTTGTAAGTCAGTGATATTATTTTTCGTAGCCCCAATAAAAAATCCATGATGTGTTACAGATTTTTTAGCTGCTGATGCTATTTTTGCCTCGAGAGATAAACGATTAGTAGCATTTGGAAATGTGTTTGGCATATCCAAAAATGAGGTAATTCCTCCTGCAGCAGCAGCTCTACTGCCACTTTCCAAATCTTCTTTTTCTGGACTACCGGGATCTCTGAAGTGTACATGGGGATCGATTGCGCCCGGCAATACGTGCAAACCAGTACCATCTATGACGTATTCTCCAATTTCTGGTTTTAGTCCACCAAACGGTGCTATAGTCTTAATTGAGCCATTACTTACACGAAGGTCTCCTTCAACAATCCTGTTGGGAAGGACCATCTTCGCATTTTGTACTAATAATCTGCCGCGCATAGTATCCCCAATATTCTCCGGATAACCGACACCACATGATTGTTATCACCATTAACTATTCAATTCTTAATAACACGGCATGAGAGTTTGTCAACATTATTCTCGCTTATCGTCAAATTCATAACCAAATTTTTCTATTTCCCAAGAACAAATATCTGCAATTTTTTTTACAGATGCATTGTCGAATAATAATGAATAATGTGATTTTGTTTTTCGGGTACCTGATTTTGCATTGGGCAATTCTATATCATTAATACCAATCTCATTAAGACATTTATTTAATTCAATAATTAAATTTTCATATTTTATGAATCTATCGACAACTGACTTTCCATCTATGCTATAGATATGAGAATCGGTTAATTCATTGGGATTAGATTTTTGAATAAAGTCTGCTAACGATGTACTTTTAGGCAGTTTATGATTTGGCCTGTTAAGGCGCCAATAATATAACGAAACTACTCGATCCCATGGGTTTCTAACCACACAGAACTTAAAATAACTATTAAAATCAGAGTTTCCTATTCTTTTACGGATTAATTTTGCTGGAGAGTGATTATAATGTTCTTTGAATTTAAAACCTAATCTTTGAAATAAATTATTTATTAGTTTAGTTTCATTTATTTTGTAATTTTGTGGCCCTCTATATCCTAAATTTTCTCTGATTTTTTCATCAACTTCTGCAATAGGCGTGATTATATCTTTTGGCCCACATTCTTTCGAAAGGGAAATTTCAATACTAGTACCGGCAGTTTTCCTAGTCTTGATAAAAATGAATCTATGTTCATGCGATACAATCATCTTTTTTGGGTTAAATATAATTAATTTAAAACTACTGATATTTTTTTTAAAATAATTAAGATAATGTATAAAGTAAAAAAATTAAACTGAATGGTACAAAATTTGAGAAGCCCAACTTATCATCAGTATTATCAAAAACCATCCTAAAGCTAATTTTCCCATTTTAGAAGGCTTTTTTAGAGGAGTGAATGGATCTATTCCTGCATCTATTGCGTCAGAAATGATGGCTAATTCTTCCTCTATAGTTTCAGGTGGTTTCAAAGAAAATACCTCCAGACACAATGAAGGAAGTTCGACTGCACGCCTTCCTCATGAACTGCGAAAAGGGAGAGGGTTATTCAATCATTATTGTGATGGGTTTGAAATAAAGTGTCACTAGGACAAGTCATGGGAGAAGTACCTGCGGGGTTTGAAATCCCATTGACAAATATTACTGAACCACATTTATCCGCTTCTGCTGTAGTAAGCAGAATAATAGATGGCTATGATGAAATATTACTAGGCCATAGAGTGTCAGAGATGCCCTCTTTTCCTGATTTCTGGACATTTCCCGGAGGAGGAATAAGTAGAGTAGATAAGAAATTAGGAAATCTTTATCCAGAATTTCTATCAGAAAAAGGAATTGATCGGATTGCATCAATAGCCCTTCTAAGGGAGTTAGTAGAGGAAATAGGTTTTGTTCCTGATAAGAATGGAAATATGATTTCAATAAGTGAAGAAATTAGAAATATGGTATGTACCGATAAGAATAATTGGTTAAAAGAATTTGAGAAGGGAAATATAATAATTAATTCGTTTAATACTAAAGTAATCTCAGAAAGAGAGACTCCTCCTTTCGGGCCGATTAGATTTAAAAATAGATTTTTTCATGTTCCTTTATCTGAAAATAATCTAACTCCCACATTCCCCCCAGGAAGATCAGAATTTGATGAATTCAAATGGTGGAAACCTCAAGAATTACTAATCTCCTGGGAAAATAATAAGGTTAGAATTCCTCCTCCTATTGTAACTCTATTGAAAGATTTAGTTATGAGTATTGAAGACACAGGAAGTTTAAGCGATGGTTGCGATTTACTTGCTGAAAAAAGACCCTCTGGATATCATAGGATTGAGTTTGGCCCACTGGTAGAATGTTTTCCCATTAGGACTTATACAATACCTCCATCTACGCATACTAATTGCTACATACTTGGAGAAGAGGGTGGAGAAAGAGTAATTATTGATCCAGCTGCCAAAGATGGGCAAATGAAGTTATTTAAAGAAAAAATTACTGAGATAATAGATTCTGGATCTAATATTATAGCAACTATATTTACACATAAACATCCAGATCATGTCGGGAATTTAGAAGAAATATCAAAAATTTACAAAGCTCCAATATGGGCATCCAAAGAAACTATAGAAGAGTATGATATATTGGATAATTTTGAAGTATTAACTGAAGGAGATTTTTTCAAATTGGAAGGCCCAAGTGGCATTAGTGATTGGTCGATTATTGAGACGCCAGGGCATTGTCCTGGGCATATTTGCATATGTGGAGATTCGGGAATAGTTAGTGGAGATAACTGCGTAGGAGTTGGAACTATTTTAGTGTCATCAAAAGAAGGAGATATGAAAGCCTATATTAATGGACTAGAAAGATTGAGAGATATGCAACCAGAAATGCTATTCCCAGGTCATGGCCCATTAATTGCAAATCCGAAAAAATTACTTGATAAATATATTAAACATCGAAAGAATAGGAATGAGAAAATTGTAGATGCAGTCAAGAATAACATCTCTAATCTGAGTGAAATTGCTAAATTTGTCTACTCAGATAGCCCCGATGCAAATATGTTACTTGCAAATGATCAAGTCTTGTCGCATATTTCTCTGTTGATAAAAGAAGAAATAATTAAAAAAATTGGAAATCAATATTATCTGAACTAATCGGGGCGAGATATATGGAAGATGAATGGACTCATATCCCTCAATTACCTGATTCTAATTGTGAAGAAGAGTTCGTAGATGTAGGAAGAGGAGTGAAATTAAGAGTCCTAAAATGGATACCAGCAAATTATTCATCTGAAATTGTAAATCACCTGATAATGATACCAGGATGGGGTTCTGTTTTTGAAGGCTGGAGGCCATTATTATCTGAGTGGGTTACCAGAAGGCCAATAATATACATTGAAACTAGAGAAAAAAAAAGTGCAATAATAGAAAAAAAAATTACCAAAAAAGATTTTCAAATGGAAGAACATTCAAAGGATTTGATAGGAATAATAAATCATTTAGGATTAGAAATGAGTAATATAGATTGGTTTGCCTCATCATTAGGTGCGACCATATTATTAGATGCTTTTCAAAAACAATCCATAGGAGGAAGATCTGCAATTTTAATAGGCCCGAACATAGACTTCAAACCACCACTTTGGGCAAATCTTTTTCTTAGGTTTCCTCTTCCTAAATTTACCTATCCGATTTTACGTAAAATAGTTTTATTTGCACTTGAAAAACGTCTAAAGGAAGAAGGTCAGAAAATAAGGTACAGGAGGATGTTTAAAGCTCAGGATTTACAACGAATGATGCTTTCTGCCAGATATAACATAGATTATAAAATGAATTTACAATTTCCAGAAGATACTATTTCTTCTGCTATTTTATCTGCTAAATCTGATAAATTACATGCCCTCGATGGTGTAGTAAAAATTAGTCAATGTCTACCTAATTGTCAATTAATAGATATACCTAGTAATCAATATGCTCATGAATCTGAAGTTTTGAAGGAAATTGAAGAATTTCATAATACATTATCATAATTAATAAATAAGCGATTGGCTGATGAATGATGCCATTGTAGGACAGTCCGATAGGTATGCGTGATAAGTTATCATCTTTTGATGTTTCATGTATTGTGAATGAGCTTTCTGAGATGATAGGTTCTAGAATGAGGAAAGCATATCAACCACATTATGAGCAGGTTGTTTTAAAATTAAACAGGAAAGGTTTACCCTCAACTGATTTGGTTATTGTGAGAGGTAAGAGGTTGTATACTTCTCAGAGAGATAGGCCAATGCCATCTAAACCTTCTCAGTTTGCCATGGTGATTAGAAAACATCTGAATAATGCCAGATTAGTTGATGTTAATCAATATGGTTTCGACCGAATAGTGGAGCTAGTATTTGAAAAAACTAGGGAAAAAATAAAGATAATCATAGAATTATTCAGAGATGGGAATATTTTACTAATTGATAATGAAGGTATAATTATTCAACCACTTACTCATGCTAAGTATTCCACTAGATCATTGAAAAAGGGGCTTGAATATAGGCCTCCGCCTGAATCTTTTAATCCTCGAAGTATGAAACGGAAAGAACTAGAAAGTCTTCTAGAAAACAGTGAACACGACCTAATTAGAACTCTAGCAGTACGTGCAAATTTTGGATCATTATATGGCAGTATTGCGTGTTCAAAATCAAAAATAGACGAAAATATAGTTGCCAATAAATTATTATCGGAGCAAATAGATTCACTTGAGAAAACAATCAAAGATATGATTAAAGAGCTTGATGATAAAAATAATGTCAAAATTTGGATGAAGAATACTAAATCTTTAGAAAAATGGAATTCAAATGATGACATTGAAGAAAGAGAAGATATGGTATCTCAGATACAAGATATTGCTCCAATAAACATTCCTAGTCTTAATTCCCAACTATCAACAAAGATTGATTCTCTTTCTTCTGGTTTTGACATAATTTATGGAATGCATGATGCTGCTGCCTTTATCCGCCGAGAAGAAGAAAAATTAATTCAATCAGGAAAGGATGATGGAGAAAAAAAGGCAAAATTAGTAAGAAGATCGGAGCAACAAAAAATTGCTATTGAAAAATTTTTACAAAGGGCTGCAATAAATCAAGAGTTGGGTAAATCAATTCAAGAAAATTGGAGTCATGTAAATGATATTTTAGAACAATTTAATCAGGCCATAACAAAAGATAGTTGGCAGTCTGTTGAAAAGAAAATAGGAGAAATCCCATGGATTGATAAAATAAATCCTTCAAAAAGTACCATTGTAATATTTCTACCTGATGAAGAAGGAGGTCCTGGGACTACTATTACACTTGAAGTTGGAAAAAATGTACATCAAAATGCCCAAAGATATTTTGAAGAAGCACGTATTCAAAAAAATAAAGCTAGTGGCGCAAAGATAGCATTAAAGAATACAGAGATATCCAAAATAAAAGAAGAAAGGAAGGTAGCAAAAAATACTGCTGCAGGAAAACTGAAAACCTCCAAACGTAGTAAAAAATTCTGGTTTGAAAAATATCGATGGGCGGTCTTAAGTAATGGGAGTCTGTTTATTGGAGGAAATGATGCAAAGGGGAATGATATGATTGTTAAAAAACATCTTAATTCAACAGATCTATATTTTCACGCGGATTTGCATGGGGCACCATCATGCTCTTTGAAACTTAATGATGGGTTAGAAGTTGTCAAAAGTATCAATGAAAAAATTCCTGAAGGAGTTGTTTCATTGAAAATAACTCAAAATTTAAACAAAGAAATAGATGATGCTAGAGAATTTTCTGGGGAAATACATCAGGAAGCTGCGCAGATTGCCGTTTGTTGGTCCAGAGCATGGGGGAGTGGAGGTGCTGCAGCAACAGCATTTTATGCAAGACCTAGTCAAGTCTCTAAGACAACAGAAAGTGGAGAATCATTGGGAAGAGGAGGTTTTGTAGTTAGAGGTAAAAGAAATTGGCATAAAGATATTGCACTTGAGATGGCCATTGGTATCGGCTTAATCAATGGAGTTCCTTTACCGGTATTAGGAACTCCAGATACAATATCAAAGATCTTCCCAAGGTGGGGTAAAATAATACCAAGTAAAGGTAAAAAGGAGAATGTTGCGAACAAAATTTCAAAGGCGACGGGTCTTTCTCAAGATGACGTTTTATCTTGTCTCCCTCCAGGAGGATGCACTCTAGAAAATTATGGGATATTAGTCTAAAAACTTAATTCATTACTGGTAATCGCATAAATATTACTGTCCACAAAATGATCATATAGCCACTCTCTATCAATATTCGAGCCTTCCAATCTCATTCCTAAACGATTTGCAACTGATATACTTGAAAAATTATCAACAGCCGCCTCTAATACGAACCGGTGCAGTTCTAAATCAATGAAACAATGATTTATTATTCTTTTACAGGATTTTGTTATAATTCCATTACCCATATAGTTTTCAGAAATCCAATAACCTACTCCACAGGACCTATTATTATAATCAATCCAATTTAAGCCGATATTACCAATTATTTTGTTATTTAATTTGATTGAATAACTTATGCCCTTTCCTTGACGGTATTCATCAAGAGCTGTAATAATAAATTTTTGTTGATCTAAAATTGTTTTAATATCATCTAGCCACGGGAGTCTTTCTCTTAAGTAAGTACGATTTAATTCGATTAAAGCAAATAATTCATCATTATCGTCTAAATTTAATTGGATTAATTCTAAACCTTCTTCAACCATCAAAAAAGGATATGGAAGTTCAGATTTGAATGATTTTACGCTTTTCTCAGATACTCTTGGCATAACCTGAGCCATAATATTAACAACTTTAGAATTTTCTAATAAGAGGTAATACTTCAAATGAAGTTGATATCGGAGATATATGAGTGGCGGGGGAGAGTCAGGGAATTGGACATATGGTGAATATTTGCAACTATCTAAGTTACTGACCTTACAAGGTGAAGAGAGAGGAATAACAAATGATGAAATGCATTTTATAATAGTTCATCAAACGTTTGAATTATGGTTTAAGCAAATTATAAAAGAATTGGGCGAAGTTCGTGATATATTAAATCAAGAACAGGTGCCTGAGCATGAGATTCCTAGAGCTGTGGATCACCTCACCAGAACTACAGAAATTTTTAGGCTAATGGCTAATCAGTGGGGCGTATTAGAAACTCTAACTCCTCAGGGATTTCTTGCATTTAGAGATGGCCTAGGGACTGCTTCTGGTTTTGAATCATACCAGATGAGAGAGTTCGAAATTTTACTTGGACTACAAAATGAAGATAGGTTAGGAGGTATGGATCCTTTAGAGGGATTCAAAAAGGCAGCGGATAAAAATAAAGAGACATTTCAAATTTATAATAAATTAAAGACGGTAAAGAAGCAAAAATCATTAGTTAAAGTATTAATGGATTGGATAGGAAGAACACCAATAATGGGTTCTAAATTCGAGAGTGAGGGAGATGATAGTGTTGTTAACAAATATATAGAAGACCATTTAGAAGCACATAAGAAACACGGAGAAAATCTATATGGAGATTCTATTTCGAATAAAAAAATTTCTGAAAGGTTGAGTTTTAGTAATAATAGTGCAAGAGAATTCTTAACTCCGGAAGGAAAAATTAGTCGTGCTAGAGCGGGTCTTTTATTTATCGAGTCGTATCGTGAACTACCCTTATTAACTTGGCCTAGGAAATTGATTGATGGGTTTGTTGAATTGGAAGAATCTATAGTTAAATGGAGACATTCTCATGCACGTATGGTAGAAAGAATAATGGGTAGAAGAATAGGAACAGGTGGAACTAGTGGAGTTGATTATCTAGATGCAACGAGTCGGTATCGTATTTTCAAAGATTTGTGGGGCGTTCGAACGATACTAATTAAACCTCAAAATAGGCCTTATCTAAAGAACTCAGAATTCTATGGATATAGTTCAGATTAGATATCATAAAAAATAATAATTATCGTATAATTGAAGACTAGTTCTCTTTTGGACGACGCATGGAATCAGTCAACATATGTGCATACGCGAGAACTCCCGTAGGCAAATTTAGAGGTTCGCTTTCGAAATATAGTGCAACTGAATTAGGAGCCATGGCAGTAAAGGAATTATTGAAAAGAGCAAAAATAAATCCAAATGATGATTCTGTTAATCAATTATACATGGGGCATGTATTACAAGCAGGAACTGGACAGGCCCCTTGTAGACAGGTTGCATTAAATGCCGGGATGTCATATCAAACTCCTTGTACAACGATAAATAAAGTCTGTGGCTCAAGTTTGAAAGCTGTAATGATTGGAGCATCAGACATTCGAGCAAAAGTTGCAAATTTAATCATTGCAGGAGGAATGGAGTCTATGAGTAATGCACCATACTTCATAAAAAATCCAGTTAAAGATGAAAAAATAAATTTTTCAGATTTAGAGTGGGTATTGTCTCATGATGGTTTAAAAGATGCATACTCGGGAGAAATGATGGGAGAAACTGGAGAAATAGTTGCCAAAGAATTTGACATATCTAGAGAGCAGTCTGATACATATGCGGTTAGATCTCATCGTCTTGCCAATGAGGGATGGGAGAAGGGTTGGTTGAATAAGGAATCTTTTGAGATAGATGGAATAGTAAAGGATGAGGGTATTCGTGTAGATACCAACTTAGATAAAATGAGTAAGTTGAGAAGCATTTTTCATGATAATGGTCAAGTAACTGCAGGAAATGCTAGTCAGCTATCGGATGGGGCATCTGCAGTATTAATTGCATCTGATTATGCAGTAAAAAAGTATGATTTACCTATTTTAGCCAAGATAATTGATTATTGCACATCAGGGCTAGAGCCTAGTAGAGTTATGTCTGCTCCAATTACTGCAGTTGAGATGCTCCTAAGTAGAAATAAATTAGAAATTGATGATATTGATATAATTGAGCATAATGAAGCATTTGCCTCTGCTTCTTGTTCTATCCAGAAGGCTTTGAAAATATCTGATGATAAATTTAACTTACATGGGGGTGCTGTTGCCATTGGCCATCCTTTGGGAGCAACAGGAACAAGATGTTTGATGACTTTAGTAAATGCATTAAATAGAACCTCAGGTAGGTATGGAATAGTAACAATTTGCCTTGGTGGAGGTAATGCTATTGCTATGTTAATAGAGTCTTAATTTTTTAAAAAAAATATTTTTTTAGTGAGATTGGAGTCATAGACCTTATTTGGGAGTCATTGGTGGGCATTGATATGGTTAAGCCAAAGAGTCCACATACTCGCTTTGAAAAAGCAAGAATAATTGGTGCTAGAGCACTTCAAATTAGCATGGGAGCTCCTCTTTATGTAACTGAAGATGAATTAAGAGAAAATTTTAGTGATGAGCTAATTCAACTTTATGGGGTAAGTGATGCAAAAGAAAGAGTTGTCTTGGATCCAATGAAAATTGCAACTCTAGAGTATGATCAAGAAAGAATTCCAATAGATGTTGATCCGCACCTTGATGATTAAATTTGCGAGGCCCATAGTTGGGGTGAACCTCTGTGATAATAAAAAAATTAATCCAAGACCATTTAATTAAAGTAATTTTAATGACTACGATATTAGTAATTACTCTCGGAGGTACTATTCGAATTTATGATGCTGGAGAATCTTGTCCTGATTGGCCTCTTTGTTTCGGAACTTTTGGTTTTGATATTTCTGAACAAGAGCAAACAGAGTGGTGGGAGGAAAATCCTGATGAAATTGATTCACGAGGATCTAGTCATAGATATACTACCTTTCAAATATTTACTGAATGGATTCATAGATTTTTAGCAGGCGTAATATTAGCCCCATTAGTTATTCTAAATTGGTTTATTTTAAGACGTGATGAAAGATACGATAAAAATATGGCCAATGCAACTAGGTTATCAATTCTACTTATTATTTGGCAAGGAGCAGTGGGGATGCTGACAGTGAAAATGGATAATCAACATTGGAGTGTCATTTTACACTTAGGATCTGCATTAGCATTTATGTTAACTTTGATATGGATATGGGCATTAATCTCTAAAAAAAAGGAAACAGATTGGATTTCATTCGAGCTTAAACTATCCAAGAAATGGAAAAATAAATTATTTATAATGACCGGACTTATGTTAGTAACTTTATTTTCTGGGACTTTAGTTTCTACATCTCCAGGAGCAAATTATGGGTGTGGGGTCGATGGTTTCTATCAATCTTGGCCATTATGCCAAGGAGAATTGATATCAAATATAGCAATAGAAGAAATAGTAGCGAAATCTCAAATGATTCATAGATGGTTGGTTGCATTAGTTGGAATATTAATGGCTGGGGTTTGTTGGAGTATGTGGAATAATAGAGAAAAGCAAGAGGAGGTTGGATTACTAGTAAAATGGGTATTCTCTGCCACATCAATATATTTGTTAAATATAGCATTGGGTGGCTTGTATGTTTTATCTTGGACTATTGATGGCTATTTAGAAATATTATCATTAATTCATCTTTTGTTAGCTTCAACCTCTTTTATGATCTTAGCAACTACTTGTATGGGGATTTTAATTGTATTACAAGATACTGAAAAAGAACAATTGATACTTGAAGATTAAACGTGGATTGCTACAGGTCATACAGAGGATAGTCTTATGGGAACATTGAATTCATATTTTTCACTGACTAAACCTAGAGTTGTGATACTATTACAGATTACTGCTCTCTGTTCGGTACTTTCTCATGACTTAATTGGGGATTCGGGAGTTTCCATTGAGACGCTAAAAACAATGTCAATAGTAATGATAGGAGGTTATTTGACAGCAGGTGGAGCGAATGCAATTAATATGTGGTATGATAGAGATATTGATCCAATCATGACTAGAACTTCTAATAGACCTCTATCTACTGGAGAGATAGGGGCAAATTCTGCATTGCTTTTTGGTATTTTGATGGCAATTGCGGGGACGATTTGGTTCTCTTTGTTTACAAACTATGTCGCTACTTTCTGGGCAGTTTTTAGTGTACTTTTTTATGTCTTAATATACAGTTTGTGGCTAAAAAGGAGGACTCCACAAAATATAGTCATAGGCGGAATTGCCGGTTCGACGCCTCCTGTAATTGGATGGGCGGCTGCTGAAAAAAGTCTTATTATTGAAACATCATCAATCAAATCATTCCTAGAATCAATAATTTATTTGGGACCTCATGAATTTTTAGGATCTTTTCCTTTTATGCCATGGTTTATGTTCATTCTTATCTTTCTATGGACTCCTCCTCACTTCTGGGCCCTTGCATTATATCGTTCTAAAGAATATGAAAAAGTTGGAGTTCCAATGATGCCCAATGTCAAAGGTAAGGCTAGAACATTAATAGAAATGAAGACATATTCAATTTTTCTTATCTTATTATCTTTAACAGCATTTCTTAATTACACGCCAACTAATAATTGGATTATATCTGATGAATGGGTCTCAACAAATTATCTTGTTAGCCTAAATACTACAATATTGAGTATTTGGTATGCAACGACTGTATGGAATATTGACATAAATGAGAAAATTGATGGAACAGGGAGAATGTCAATTGCCTCAAGATCTTTTTATGTATCTCTTTTATATCTTGCATTAATGTTCATAATTTTAGTCATTGGAAGTTTAGGTTTTGAAGGAGGATTAATTGGGTTGGCAATCGTATTCTTATCTATTTATCGTTCTGAGTGGAGCGATAAAAAGGTTAGTAAAGAGGTTAATAATAACTAAACTCCCGATGGTTTGAAGCACTATGTAGGATGTTGAAGAATAATAAAGGAAGAGGGGCCGCAATGGATGAGAAGGATTTGATCTATGATTGGAATGAAATTGACTATGATATCAAGAGAGTACCCGAAAATCATCCTCATGAATTATGGTTTGATGATGAGACACTTCGTGATGGGTTACAAAGTCCTAGTGCAAATAACCCAAAAATAGAACAAAAAAAAGAATTGATAGATTATATGGAAAAATTAGGCATTCAAAAAGTAGATTTGGGGTTACCAGGAGCTGGTCGATTTCATATAGAACACATTGATTCAATGCTCTCTCATATCAAAGAAAGATCATATAAAATAAGACCTGGTTGTGCAGTCAGAACAGTTGTAAGTGATATTGCTCCATTGATTGATTTACAATCCAAATATGACTGTCAAATCCAGGCAAGTGCTTTTCTTGGGACAAGTCCGATTCGTCAATACACAGAAGGTTGGAATATGGAAAAGATTTTGTCTACTGCTGAAAACGCCGTTAGTTTTGCAATCGAGAATGATGTTCCAGTAATGTTCGTTACTGAAGACACCACTCGCAGTAAACCTGAAGAAATTAAAGAAGTTTACACTCGTGCGTTGGAACTTGGGGTCGAAAGGATTTGTATTTGCGATACTTGTGGCCATGTAACGCCGAATGGAGTAAATAAATTACTATCATTCATACAAAATGAAGTAATACCTGATGCTGGATTTAAGAGAAGAAATATAGAAGTAAACTGGCATGGTCATCAAGACAGAGGTCTTGGAGTTGTAAACAATATTGCTGCATTCGAATCTGGTGCAGATGTCATCCATGGAACTGCATTAGGTATTGGAGAAAGAGCAGGTAATGCCCCTCTAGATCAAACACTCGTTAACCTTAGTTTAATGGGAGTTATTAGTAACGATTTAACCTCATTGGATGAATATATAAAAAAGGCTCACGAATATATAAATATCCCTTTACCAAGAAATTATCCTATTTTTGGTGATGATGCATTTGAAACAGGAACTGGAGTTCATGCATCAGCCGTCATAAAAGCCATGGACAAGGGAGATCATTGGCTAGCAGATAGGATTTATTCAGGTGTTCCTGCTTCTGATTATGGATTGAAACAGGTAATAAGAATAGGGCATATGAGTGGAAGATCGAATATAATTTGGTGGTTAAAGAATAATGGATACGAAATTACAGATAAATTAGTAGAATATATGTTCAATGTTGCAAAAAATCAAAGAAAATTGATGAAAGATGAAGAAATACACAATTCTATCGAAGAATTTCATAAGAATTAGAATATTAAATATTTGAACTTTCAATACAAATACATATAGGGCAAATGAATTTAACCCTATATAATGAGAGGAGTGCTACTAGTTACTTTGTTAATACTAGCACCCATTAGTATGGTTAATGCTGAAAATCATGAAAATTTATTAGTAGAGATACAAGTAGAATCTAACATTACTGAAAAGTATTCAAAATCAGTCCAGATTTCTTTCTCTAGATTAAGTGATTTAAGTCAATATGAAGATACTATTCTTTCACAAACTAATGATTGGGTAGTAGTTACGGGATATCCTTTAGAATATCACAATAATCTGATATCAACATCCTTTGAAAGTAAAGATTTTGAATTATTAAAAGGAACATATATATGGAAATTTGAAGAATCTTCTGACGCCATGAGTGGGTTAAATAAATTAATTAAAAATGGAGAGATTGAATACTTTTATCCACTGATAGAAAAATATCAAGACGCAAGATATATCCCTAATGATCCTGATTTTGACGAACAATGGCACTTACAAAATACTGGGCAGACAGGAGGATTATCTGGAGAAGATATCAATGTGACCGGCGTATGGAATAAGTACAATGGTTCTGGGATATATATCAGCGTAATTGATGATGGTTTAGACCATGAACATCCAGATATAGAAGATAATTATAATTCATCATTCTCGTATGATTGGTGCAATGATGATCCAGACCCGAGTCCAAACTCTTGGGATGCTCATGGAACTGCTGCAGGAGGTGTAGCTGCTGCTGTCGGAGATAATGGAATAGATGTGACAGGTTCATCATTTGGCGCTAGTTTATCAGGGTCTACCTTAATTGCATGTGGAACTAGTGATCAAATGGAAGCTGATGCATTGGGTTTTCAAAGTAATGATATTGATATCTATACAAATTCGTGGGGCCCTGCAGATGATGGTCAGACATTAGAGGCCCCTGGAACTTTTACTTTGGCTGCATTAGAAAATGGAGCATATCAAGGAAGATCTGGTTTAGGAAATATTTACACATGGGCTGCCGGAAATGGTTTAGAATCTAATGACAACGCTAACTATGATGGATATGCAAATAGCAGATATACAATAGCAGTTACAGCAATAAATCATAATGGCGAACAATCATATTATGCTGAACCAGGTGCCAATATACTAGTTGCAGCACATTCCAATGGAGATGGAGAAGGAATAACTACCACCGATAATGAAGGGAGCGGAGGATATAGTAATGGAGATGTTACCAATAACTTTGGCGGAACCTCTAGTGCGACCCCTCTTGCTGCTGGAGTAATTGCCCTAATTTTGGAGGCTAATATAAATTTAACATGGAGAGATGTCCAGCACATATTGGTACAAAGCTCTAGAATTAATGATGAGAATGATTCATCCTGGGAAATTAATGGGGCCGGATTACAAGTATCGCATAAATATGGATTTGGAGTTGTTGATGCTGGTGCTGCAGTCTCATTGGCAGAGAATTGGACAAATGTTGATTATGAAAGTAATTTCTCTTATGGTCCATTTACCCCTGGAGTAGGGATTCCCGACAATACCGATCAATGGAGTGAATTTTCACTAAATATTACTTCTGATATAAGCATCGAAAGTATAGATTTGATAACAGATATTACACATACCTCTAGAGGAGATTTAGATATAGTATTAGTATCTCCTTCTGGTAAAGAATCGTGGTTAGCTGAGTCCAGAAATGATAATGGTAATGGATATTCAGATTGGATGTTCAATACTGTTCATCATTGGGGAGAAGAGGCTGTTGGTGAATGGAAATTAAAGATAAGAGACACTGTCAGTTCAGATACAGGGACTCTAAATTATTGGGAAATGATAATTCATGGGATGGGAAATTATACAGATACCGATCAAGATGGGATAAGTGACTTTACAGACACCGATGACGATGGAGATGGATGGTCGGATGTAGATGAAGTTAGTTGCGGTACAGACTCATTAGATTCAAATTCTACTCCGTCTGATTTAGATAATGATAATATTTGTGATAACATTGATTTAGATGATGATGGAGATGGATGGTCGGATGAAGAAGAAGATAATTGTGGCACAAACTCAACAAATCAGAATTCTCAACCCAACGATATAGATTCTGATGGGATTTGTGACTTTATTGATTTAGATGATGATGATGATGGATGGTCGGATGAAGAAGAATCTTCTTGTAACACTAGTTCAAATGATAATAGTTCAACACCATTTGACTTTGATGAAGATGGAATATGTGATTTTATAGATTCTGATGATGATGGAGATGGTCTTAGTGATGAAAATGAAACTGAGGTATTTGGTACTGATCCATATAATCCAGACATGGATGGAGATGGATTAACAGATTATGAAGAAGTAATAATCTACAATACTAAAGCTGATGTTGCAGATACTGATGTCGATGGACTAACGGATTACGAAGAAGTGATTGTGTATGGAACGAATCCTTTAGTCGGAGATTCAGACGGAGATGGCTTATCAGACATTGACGAATTGAATATTTGGGGTACAGACCCTAATGTCGAAAATCCTGATAATGATGGAGATTCTTTTTATCACTTTCAAGAATGTGATGATAATAATTCCTTGATAAATCCAGATATGATTGAGATGCTAAATGGAATTGATGACAACTGTAATGATGTTATTGATGAAGGATATAATCAAACAGATTTTGATAATGATGGATTAATTGATTATAACGAATATCACATTTATGGAACTGATTTCAATAATTCCGATTCTGATGGAGATGGTTTAACAGATTATGAAGAAGTAATCATGTATGAGAGTGACCCATTAATATTGGACCAAGACCAGGATTCAGATGGATGGTATTGGTTCCAAGATTGTGACGATAATAATTCTAATAGATATCCTGATATGGACGAGATACTGGATAATATTGACAATGATTGTGATAGTTCCATAGACGAGGATTTTTTACTATTGGACTCTGATTCAGATGGGCTCACGGATTTTGAAGAGTATCATAATTACTCTACTAATCACTTGAATGGAGATTCTGATGGTGATGGTTTACCAGATGGTGTAGAGGTAGATTCATTCAACTCTAATCCGAATGAAAGAGATTTAGATATTGATTCTGATGGCTGGTATGAATTCCAAGATTGTGATGATGAAGATTTTGAAAGAGCACCCGATAAGCCTGAGAAATTAGATGATAAAGATAATGATTGCGATAATTTGATTGATGAAAATTTTTGGTACCTAGATAGTGATTATGATGATATCTCTGATTACTCTGAATATCATAATTATAGTACAAATCCCTTGGATAATGATTCTGATGATGATGGGATAGAAGATGGAATAGAGATATTACAGAAGCTTTCTGACCCAACAAAATATGATTATGACAAAGATTCTGATGGTTATTATGAATTTGAAGATTGTAACGATTTAGTATTTCAAATAAATTCCGGAATGGAAGAAATATGGAATGGAATTGATGATAATTGTAATGATGAAATAGATGAAAATATCACTCGACTGGATTTCATAAGTACTACTCCAGATAATAATCAACAGCATTATTGGGATTCTGGAAATAAATCACTAGTCATCAATATAGAAGGTATTCCCAGTAACATAGAAAGAACTATTCAATGGAAGTTTGAGAATTTTACAATAACAAATAGTACCTCTTCCAATAATATAAGGTTATTTTTATCTCCTTTGGATTGTAATAATCAATTTAGGACCCCTTTAGAAACACACTTATGTTTAGAAGGTAATAAAAATCAAAATATCTCGGTAATAATTACTGATTTAGGAATAGAAACCGAATTAACATGGGAAATTAAAACAGATGTTTGGATTAAGGATTCTGAAGTAGATTCCAGTATGGTATCTTTTTTAGGTACTACCTCGGGAATTTTTGGGATATTTATTTTCATAGTATTGATTTCTGTAATGGGAGTGGCAATTGGAATTAGAGTAAATAATAATAAAAATCTTAAAGATGCATATGATGCCTTTGAAGTTTCGAAAATTTCAAATTCTAGAAATGCAAATATAAATTTACCACCTGCTCCTCTAATATCAGATCTTATTAATTTAGAAAATAAAAATAACTAGGAATCTTCTTCTTCTTGGAGCATTTTATCATTAGATAGCCCCCACTCAGCATCAGGAGAACCTCCAGACCATTCGCCAGCTACGGAAATATCCTCAATATCGTCATCATCTCTCCAAGGAGGATCTCCATCTGAGCCACTGATAATTAGACAGCCTTCTTCATCTAAACGATCCATTAGAGTATTGACTCCTCTCTTAACTGGCAATAGATTTCCAATTGGAGTTCCAGAAGTAACAAAGGGCGATGTTGCAGTACTTATGAGAAGGCCTTGTTTTGGAGAGATTATGTCATGACTTGTTCCCGGATCATATGGATCAGTTACAGTTGCTACGATTTCACCCTCCTCTACATAGCTTCCTGCAGGGGCTAAAACATCTAAGAGTCCTCCTTGATCAGATCTAATCCAATCTGAACCAGTTGCTAGGAGTCTGAATCTTGGGCGACTAGGATATCCAGGAATCATCCTTAAGCTTCTTAAAACATTCAAAATACCATACATTGCAACTTGTACTGATTCTGGATCAGCCTCGTCAGAACCCCCTCCTTCATAGGTTATGCACGCAATATCTTCTTGATTTGCAGTTCTTCTAAGTGAACCTCTGGGTCCTTTGGTATCTAAAATAGTTTCAATTCCGAATGATCTAGCTGTAAAATTACTAGGAGAGTGGGCAAGATTAACTCGTATTTGAGGAATATTTGTCCGCCCTTTTGCGGCCGCATGAAGGTCTATGACATAGTCACTTCCTGAAATTAATTTTGACCAAATTCTATGCGCAACTCTTGAAGTAGTATTGCTATCATACGAACCAGGAAAAAATCTGTTTAAATCACGTCCATCAGGAAAATATCTACTTTGCCTCCTATATCCGGGTAGATTTAATACTGAAATGATTCTAACAGTTCCCGACATCATGGAAGGATCCAGTGCATTCCCTTCTCCTAGAAAATTAGGCCCGGACAGATAAGTTAAGGCCAGAGGTCCAACTAATTCATCGCCATGTATTGCGCCTAATAATGTTACAATCGGTCCCGGCCTCACGCCATGAAGAACTGTAACATTTATTGGCCATGAATCGCCAATTTTTACATCTAGTAAATTAAATGGTATAGTTCTTATTTCACCTGGCTTTATTCTTTTCCTCAAAAAATTATGAGTCTTTACACCTACTTTTCTTGTCCATTTGTTAGATAATTTAGATGATTTTTCTAAACCTTTTTCTATCTCAAGACGTCTACTTTTGGGTATTTGATTAGCTACTTTAAGTGGCCCAAATCGCCTCTTCTTAGATCTGGGTACAATTTTATTGACTGATTCTTTTGAAATCAATGAATCATTATTGCTTTCTTCTTCCGCACCAGTCAACATGCGTCGCAAGGGAACTGAATTAATAGTGTGTGCTTCTTATTTAGCGAATAATTGAATTCAGATGGTATATCTTGACAGTACATGAGTGGAGAAGAGAGGCTGTCGTTACAAGAAAAATATGCGGCAAATAGTATATGCTTTGGATGTGGGCCTGCTAATAAAAAAGGTTTAAGAATTAAATCATATAGAAATAATAAAGGTTTAGAAATGGAGTTTGAAACATCTCAGGAACATCAGGCATTCCCAGGGGTAATTAATGGAGGTATAATTGGAACTTTACTAGATTGTCATGGAAATTGGGTAGCAGCAATAGCACTAATGGACAAATTAGGAGAAGAAAATCCTCCCTGTACAGTAACGGCATCTTACAATATTAAACTAAGAAGACCGACTCCAGCAAATTCAAAACTATTCATCCAAGGAGAAGTCCTAGAAATTAAAGAAAAAATGGTTAAAGTAGGCTTAACTATGAAAGCAGATGGAAAAATTTGTGCAACTGGAGAAGGAGTTTTTGTTGCAATAAAAGAAGATCATCCGGCTTTCCACAGATGGGAATAAAAGGATTTAATTTGTAGAATATATAATTTTCAAAAAAAATGAATGATATTATTATAACTATTTCAGTAATTTTGCGGTATCCTTTAGAACGGCCAAACAAGAGAGTTAATGTGAAGCATCCTTCGGACCAACTTGTCTCTTTTGGTTTAGATAAGAATATAATATCATTTTTAGAAAAAGAATGGGAAATAGAAGAATTATTTCCGCCCCAAACAGAATCCTTGCCCTATTCATTGAAGGGTAGTAATATTTTACTTACAATTCCTACTGCAAGTGGAAAATCATTAATTGCTTATCTTACAATAATTCATAGATTAATTAATGAATTAGAAGGACAAAGGGCAATTTATGTTGTTCCCCTAAAAGCTTTAGCTCAAGAAAAATTTAATGACTTGAGTGAAATTACTAAGAATACAAAATTGAAAGTAGGAATGGCGACTGGAGATAGAGAAGGAGAATATTCATCAATAGAAAATGCAGATATAATTATATGTACTAGTGAAAAACTTGATTCATTGATTCGTACAAAATCAAATATAATGGATAAAATAGGGATTTTAGTCGTTGATGAATTTCATCTACTGAATGACCCTAGAAGAGGCCCAACTCTGGAGATAGTAATATCGAGAATTAGACATAGAAAGCCGGATGTTCAAATTATTGCATTATCAGCAACGGTCGGTAATTCGGAAAGCCTTTCTAAATGGCTAAATGCTAAATTGATTAAGTCTAGTTGGCGTCCAGTATCTTTAGAATATGGGATATTAAACGGATTGGAAGTAAGTATTCATAAAATAGATAGTAAGGAAAAAGAAGAACTCCCTATAAACAGAATAATTATTGGTAAAGAATCTCAAAAATTATGTGCAGTTCTTGATGATGTTGTGAAATCTGAAGGGCAACTACTAATTTTTGTTGCATCAAGGGCTTCTGCACAGAAGGAAGCTAGAGATTTATCGAAGTATGTTCTAAAGAAATCAAGTATTGATGATTCCATTTATTCTAAAAAAAATATTTCTTTATGGGAAGATTTATCAATATTCTTATCAAAAAATAGAGAATCTTCTGCTTTGTCTAAAAAATTGATATCATCAATAAAAGGAGGCATTGGATTTCATCATGCAGGACTTAGTAATTTTCATAGAAAGAAAATAGAAGAGGCTTTTAGAAATGGAGAAATAAATTGTTTGGTAGCAACACCGACTTTGGCACAAGGAGTTAATTTGCCTGCGCGTAGAGTGATAATTCGCGATCATAAACGTTGGAATACAATAGCAGGAACTAATATCCCTATTTCAGTAATGGAAGTAAAGCAGATGATGGGGAGGGCTGGAAGACCAAAATACGATAATAGGGGTGAATCATGGATATTGGCAAAGGGAAATCAGGAAGTTGAAACTTTAGTTGAAAGATATATCAATAGTGAATCTGAAAATATTACATCAAAATTATCAAACCCCAACGCAAAAAGGGTAGAGGAAGATTCTGCATTGTTAACTCATGTCTTATCTATGATATCTACAGGAGGTTTAGAAGACAGGGATGCAATAGGTAGATTTTTTGCAAATACATTTTTGTCTACTCACATAAATTCTGAAAAACTAGCTAGTAAAATAGATGATTCTATAGATTGGTTAGTACGAAATGGTATGATTACTCGGGAAGGCGAATCCAAAGAAGTAAAAGATAGGATATTGAAATACACTTTTACCGATTTAGAAGAAGACTGGGAAGATTTGAGGCCTTCTTGGGTAGATTCAGCCACTACTATACCTGGATTGGATATTTCAGAACAATTGGAGAGGGATAAAGATCAGAACACACCTAGAAAGGGGCCTGCAATTTTTGGCTTTACTAAGGCTAGTAGTATAAATATCATAGAGCAAGTTATGCCTGAGAGTTCTACAATGACATATAGATCTACAAATTTAGGCATGAGAGTATCAAAACTTTATCTTAATCCGATATCTGGAAGGATTATAAAAAATAGTTTAGAACGGGCCATGTCAATATTGGTGGGAGATAATGATTATCATCAAATCTCTCCATTTGCAATTTTACACTTAGTAGCGAGCACACCTGATTTTTTACCCTTATGGCCTAAAAATTCTGATTATGAAATTATTCAAGCCACAATTCACACTCGTTCGAGAGAATTGCTGACAGAAACTCAAGAGTCGGAAGAAGAACGAATAAAAGGAGTGTTAGTTTTACAGTCTTGGATTGAAGAATTAAATCTTGAAGAGATAGAAGATAAATGGAGCGTACAACCCGGAGATTTGCGTAGTAGAGTTGAGTTAGCAGAATGGATATTATATGCAGTTAGAAGAATATTAATTGAAGATGAAGATTTTAAATTAATGAATAAAGAAGCTCATAATATACTGATTAGATCTATCGATGAAATACATAAAAGAGTGAAGTATGGTTGTAAATCAGACTTGCTAGGATTAGTTTCTCTTAGAGGAATAGGTCGCTCTAGAGCTAGGGAAATGGTTAATGTCCTTGGCATAATGAATATCAAGGATGTCATACTATTGACTGATAATGATAAATATAAACTTTCAGATATGAGAGGTTGGAGTGAAAAATTGGTGGATAATATTATTTTATCAGCAAATCAACTTTTGAATAAAAATAATTAGGCATTATTAAGGGGAGTAGATATGGAAAAATCTCATCCAGTTCCCTGGTTCCCTGCATGGGGGGTAAAATTTCAGGAGCCGATAGAAGATTTAGATGATTTTATTAAAAAATTTAATGAGTTCAGAGAAGATAATCGGTGGGCCTTATTGGCGCATGATATTGTAGCAAGTGAAGTACATCTTTGGACCGCATGGTATGCATTAAGAAGGAAAGAAGAGAGGGGTGAAACAATTGCTAGAACTCCCGATGTAGAGATTTTAAGACTAATATCGGGTACTCACCAAATAAAATTAGGTTTTCAAAGAGCTGGCATAAGATATGGAGATGAGATGGCATGGATTGTTTATCTTCCAGATTTAACAGGAACAGCAAACTTTGGAGAAATTGAGATACCACGATCGACGTATTCGAGTCTGGATGAGGATGCTAGAAAGTTATCTGAATATTTGGGAGGCACAATTATTCCAAAAAGACCAATTCCCAATTTAGATGGTTTGAAAAGAATAGGCATAGAAGGATTTGAGAATAATTTAAATAATTCCGAGATTGAGTACTTGTTTCTATCTCACATGTCATTATCAGAACTATAAAATTGTCATCTAGAAAGGAACAACCTGATATGTAGGGGCCTCAAGCGTAGAGTGTTAGTTATGTCTAAGTTCTACGGCTTCAGATTTTGTGTAAATTGTGAAGTGGCCTGTACTAGTGGTAATTTCGTTGATTATGGTAAAAAAAGATACTGTACAGCTTGTTGGGTTCAGAATCAGAATCCCGATCACCCTGGAATAGAAGAAATGAGAAAGAAAATCATCGAAGATGCGGAGAAATGGAAATGCATTAAGTGGAGTAGAGAAGAAGGTCCACTGCCAATTGGACCAAAATCTCATAGAAATTGAGGTTTTTGAATGAGTATAAATTTTAATTTAAATGATGTAAATGCATCAAAATGGGAGAGTATAGAACCATACCTTATTAATTTGAAGGATAGAGAAATAAAAAGTAGTGAGTGTATTGAGAATTTAATACATGATGAGTCACAATTAAGTGAAATTATCTCAGAAACAAGGGCAAGAGCATATATCAATATGACATGTCAAACTGATAATCAAATATATCAAAAGGCATGGACGGATTTTGTTGAAAATATTCAACCAAAATTATCAGAATATAATGACTTAATAAATAGAAAAATAATAAATAATAAATTTGTAAATGACTTACCTGAACGTTATGAAGTTATGATAAAAGGAATAAAAACAGATATTGAGATATTCAGAGAAGAAAATATACAACTTCAAACAAGATTGTCGATGTTAGGAACCAAATATAATGAAATCCGAGGAAAGCAAACAGTATACTTTGATGGTAGCGAAAAAACATTTGCAATGATGGCAATTTATCAAGAGAATACAGATAGAGAAATAAGAGAATCAGCGTGGAGGGCAACAACTTCAAGGATAATACAAGACTCCGAAGAAATCTCTGATATTTTTGAAGAAATGATAGAATTAAGGCATCAGATTGCAATTAATTCTGGATTTAGAGGGTTTCAGGAATATATATTTGCTGCTATGCATCGATTTGACTATACAATACAAGATTGCTTGGAATTTCATGAATCAATAGAATATTCATGCATGCCCCTAAAATATGATATGAATCTTTTAAGAAAAGAAAAATTAAATTTAGTAAAATTAAGACCTTGGGATATGTCCGTAGATACTGAGGGAAAAAAACCTCTACAACCATTCATTGATTCAGATGATTTGGTCAGCGGATGTTCAAGAATATTTCATTCAATGTCCAAAGAATTAGGAAATTACTTTGATTTATTAAAAGAAAATGATTGTCTAGATTTGGAAAGCAGGAAAGGTAAAGCTCCTGGAGGATATCAATACTACCTACAAAAAAGTAGAATGCCATTTATTTTCATGAATGCAGCAGGAACACAACGTAATTTTGAAACAATGATACATGAAGCCGGGCATGCATTCCACTCATTTTATTCTGGGCATTTAGATTTGATACAAGAAAGAGATTCCCCAATTGAATTTGCTGAAGTAGCCGCTATGTCAATGGAACTATTAACTCATCCTTATTGGAATGAATTTTATGAGAAAGATAATGCTGAAAGAGCAAGGGAAAAACATCTGAAGGGAATCATACAGTTTATGCCTTGGATGGCAACAATAGATTCATTCCAACATTGGATATATGGAAATCCAAATCACACTCGTGAGGAAAGAAAAATAAAATGGCTTGAAATACAGGATAAATTTGGATCTAAGGTAGAATATGATGGTATTAATCAAGAAGAAAATTTAGAACAAATAGCCGAAATTAGTTGGCAACTACAAGGTCATTTATTTGGAGCACCTTTTTATTATGTAGAATACGGAATTGCTCAATTGGGTGCACTTCAGTTGTGGAAGTATCATAAAGAAGATAGGTATAATGCACTTAAATTATACAAAAAAGGCTTATCATTGGGATATACCAAAGGACTGACTGAATTATTCGCAGCAAGTGGATTAGAAATGTCTTTTTCTAGAGAGCATGTTAGTAAACTGATTCAAGAAGTTGATTATGAACTTAGTGAAAACACACTAAAACACTAGGAGACTGAGTGACCTACAAAACTAATCTTGTAGGCCCTCAGCCGTCACTGTAAAGACTGCCTCTCCTTCAGGAAGGTTTGGGCTATCGACAAGGCGTGCTATCCTGCGACCTCCTTTTGATTTCCTTAGATATAGGCGGAATGTACTCGCGTGGCCAACGATATGGCCCCCAATTGCTTTAGTTGGATCTCCCCATAGTGCATCTGGTTTGGACATGACCTGATTTGTCACAAGGATTATTGAGTTTTGAACATCCGAAAGCTGTTTAAGTTCCTTTAGATGTCTGTTGAGCTTTTGTTGTCTAGTTGCAAGCATTCCTCTACCGACATATTCTGCACGGAAGTGACTCGTCAAAGAATCAACTATAACTAGTTTAACATCTATGTTTTTTGCCATTCTTTTGATTTCGTCCACAAGTAATATCTGATGTGCGGAATTATACGCTCTTGCTACATGTATTCTTTCTAATGCATCACTTGGATCAATACCTACTGATTCGGCCATCTGTGCAATTCTCTCAGGTCTGAATGTATCTTCAGTATCAATATAAAATACTTCACCATTCAAACCCCCCTCTTCTAATGGACGGATTGCATTAACAGCTAATTGGTGTCCTATTTGGGTTTTTCCACTTCCAAATTCACCATATACTTCTATAATAGATTGTGTTTCGAAACCACCGCCTAGTAATTCATCTAGGGATGAAGTTCCTGATGTTAATTTCTGTACTATTTTACGTCTATCTAATAATGCATTTCCACTGATAAACCCTCCTATATTAGCCATCTTCTTCGCACCGGCAATAATTTTTGCTGATACCGCTTCTCCTAACTCTGCTTGTTCTGCTAATTCTGAAGGACTCATGACTGCTATGGCTAACAGCTCTTCAAAACCTGCTTCACGTAATTTTTCTGCTGTTGCAGGACCCACTCCTGGTAGATCTTCTACTGTTAACTCTGGTTCGTCAACATCAATCACAATTTCTTTATCTTCTACTTTTTCACTTGCTGTTTTTTTACTCATTTAATCGCCTACTATGATGAATCAACGAAAGACGTCAGTATATTAAGGAACTATTAACCCATTAATAAAAAATGAAAGTGATTAGAATTGGTTAATCCTCTGAGTATAACGTTTTTTCACTTTCATTTTTTATTATTGGTATCGGATGGTGGATTTGAACCACCGGTCTCCGGGTTATGAGCCCGACGAGATAACCTGACTACTCCAACCCGATGGTAGTCGGTAATGGATAGAATATTTGAAATCGATGGAAATTGATAATCGCAGTTAATACTAATATTAATTTTTTGACTAAAGGTTATTGATAGTTATTCTGGAATTATTATACCCTACGTCTAGCCTCTTCGATGAGTAAATCAGATTCAGCCAACAGAGAAAGAGAGTATTGAATTTCTCCATCTTTAAGCAGTCTAGTAATATCCGTAATATTACTTTCTATGGCTATTCTAGCATCATCCTGTGGGCTAATTCCAGCAGAATCTAGTTTTTTACGAAGATTAATCCACTCCTCTTGAATAAAAGATAAGAGTTCATTTGCTTCTTTCATTTCCTCTTCAAAGTCTCTTAACGAATTGGTTAAATTATCTAAATCATCGGATGCTTTTATCCAATCACCTTCATTTGATGTATCTATTATAGAATTTAATTTTAACATCCATTCATTATTTGATTTACCAATAGGCATTTTAGATTCTAATTTTTTCTTATGCCTTAGGGCTTTCTGGACTTTATTCATTGCCTCTGAAACTGTACTAATTTCACGAAGAATACTATTAGCTAATCCCTTTGCTAGAGCAGAATTTCCTGATTTTAATGCATCTTTGGCTTCGGTTATTCTTTCTTTTTTATTTATTGAAATATTAGAGCTTAATTCTAAAACTGCATCTTCGGCTTCCTGAATAGTTTTTATAGCACTTTCTTCTGTTGAACCAATTTCATTTATATGATATTTTATTGATTCGGCAATTTTTATTGCTTCTTTAGGATTTTCTCTGGATAACGCATCCTTAGCTGAATTTAATATTCCGCTGATATCTCTTATTTGGTATCCAGAATAGTCACCAACCATGGATTCAGAGGTTTCAATCAAGTCACTAGCTTGCTGCCAATATTTTTCTATATTTATTGCTTTTTCTTTTGCTTCACGATATAATATTTCAGCATCTCTGAATGAGCCATATTCAAATTCTTTATCAGCTAATTCAAAAGATTTACGAGGCCCAGTTGGTAACTTTGTTATCAATTCAGCTTTCTCTATTGCCACTAAAGAATTGCTTCTTATTTCATCCAAATCTTTTGAAAAAGCAAGTATTTTTTCAGTATCAGTTATTGCATCATTAATTAATCTCATTCCTTCTTCTGGATTATCGAAGCCCTCTTCTCTCGCAATTTTTAATATTGATGTAGCCTGTTGTATGTTATGACCTTTTGACTTAAGTTCCAATATTTTTAATTCAGCCTTGTCCAATTCCTTTGAGAAATTCTTCCTTTGTCTAAATTGTGAATCTCTGGATAGTAAATCTGGAAACATTGTAACCGAAGTACTGCCAATAACGATAATCCAAGGCATCAGGTTACTTGTTGAGGAAAGTATAGATAATGATATTGCCAGACCCGCGATACTAGTGATTCCTCGTAATCTTCTACTAGCCAGGCTGTAGGATAAAATTATGCTAGAAATTTTCCATAAAATAATACTAATGAAAAATAGTATCAAAAGGGCGAGGGATTTTTTATCATTAAAATAGCTAATTCCTACATAAGCTAAAATACAAGGATAAAGGATATTACAGTAAGAAGCAATTATGGAACGTGATTTTGGATTGAAATCAATTAACTCCGATATGGAAAGGGAGGAGAGAAATAATATTAAAATAGGTCCAAATTTTATTATTGGATTCAAATTATTACCAAGATTCGCAAAAAGCCACCATCCTCCTGATACTATCAGCAATAAAGTACACATTACGGCGAATTTTTCGACCCTTATACGATGTTCTGAAACTACTCTATCGGGGTAGCCCGGTAATACCACCATATCTATCGGTCGAGTAGCATAGTCAATATCTATCCGGTTAAATGCTTGTATTCTAATTACCTTTACCTGTTGATCTAATGCTTCGTGAAACGAAAATAGCGACTATTATGAAAAGTAATATTGGGATAATAAATAGTGATTTATTATCCTCCTCAGATTCAATATTGTATTCAAGTAAAAAATTACCATTATCATTTGCAGATATACTATCCCATTCAATTCTGATTGTTATATTTGATTCTTCGGGCATAGTAAGTTCATACTCTAAAATAGATATAGTACTTGATTCCATTTCAGCACCTGGGAAGTATACAAATCGGTTGCAAGTATCCTCAATACAAACTCTAGCATATGTATCATCAAAACCATTATTTTTCATCTGTAAAACATATAATGCACTACCTCCTTCAGATAAATCACCAGTTAATGATTGAGAAACAACTTCTAAATCAACTCCTCTTTTTGGAAATATAGATAAAGGAAAAATTTCTGTTTTTGAATTTCCTGATGAATCATTAACGATTACAGTTATTTCATGGTTTCCTATTGTAATTGGTGGAAGGAGGAGTTTCTCAACTTCTTCTGACCAGTAAGAAGTCTCCAATAATATATGACCATCCAGATAAACCTCCCAAGTAGTGTTATTTATAGAATCTAAATCATCATAAGAATTAGAAAAAACTAATTTTATAATATCTCCTTCTCTAGCCGAATCATCTAATTCAATCAAAGAATTATTTGCCATAATATCCATCAATATTATAGGAGAATTTCCATCTGTTACTTTAATTTTCCATTCTTTAGAGATAGAATTTCCTGCATCATCAGTAACAATTAGTAACATACCCAATTCAGTTGGTTCTTTCGAGTTGTGCCTCTCCATAATACTTAGATGTAATCCATTGATTCCCGAACCTTGTGAAACAATAAAAGAGAATGTGCCTTCATTAGTTTGATACTGCCTCCATCCGTCGGAAATATTTGTCAGAAGTTCTATAGATGTAGGAAGTTGACTTTCATCATTTGAAGTAATATTTATAATTATTTCACTTCCAGAAATAACTGATAAAATATCACTATGAACATCAAGAACCTGTAAATTACCCCCAATATTTGATGAAATTTGACCATTCCATTCGGGCATGATACTGTCTATAGTTATATTCTCTGACCATGAAGTATTAATTCCATGAGAATCAGTACAGACAACAATTATGTTAATCACTTCTCCATGTTTAAAACCATAATCAGTAGGATTTAACTGAAACCATGGATTTTGTATAGTATCAATTAATTGGTTATTCTTAATTATTTTCCATTCTATAATTGGAGTTTCAAGGATACTGTCTTCACAAAAACTTGTATATGTGGTAGACCCATTAAGAGATATCAAAGAAGATTCGGGGTATCTAGATGCAGACAGTGAGGGAGGAAAATTTTCTCCTATTGTTATTCTGATGTTAGAAGCCACAGGTGAATCGCTACGGTTAACAACGAAATTGTTTGGTTCACCAATAATTATCTGAGACATTGCGCTATACCTAAATTCCCAATTTTCGGGAAGTGAAATGTGTAAAGGTACTTCTTCTATCAGTGATCCGATTCTAGGCAAGTCTAGAATCCTTGTAATCCTATTATCAGTCAAACCTGTCAAATTAGCGGATTCAATCCAGCCCCAAATACTATCAGTTTGATTGACTAATCCAGGTAATGGAGCGTTAATTATTATTTCATTTTTTGAGGTGAACAATGGAACGTAATCAAATTCACAACATCCTCCAATAGCAGAGTTTGTCCAATTTCTAGAAGATAAAATTAGTTGAGTGAAATAATATATTTCTGTAGAATTAAGGAAGCTGTCATTATTTCCCATGTATTCATCTATTTGATTTCTAATTCCATTGGATTGATTTGGCAAGAGATCGGTCCCATATGATTCTAAAATTGAAATTTCAGAATACCAAGAAGCATTGAATTCAGAATTAATTAATATCTGATCAGTTATATTTAGAAATGAATTTCCCATTATATAATTAGTAGATGGTGTTCCAGTAGTTTTAGAAAAATCATTATTATTTGAGATATTTGATTCTACTATATTTTGAGAAGGAATTATTACTGAAAGAATAATTATTAAAGTACATACAATACTAACAATATTATTTTTATTCATAAAGAAACCTCTTAAATAGAATTGTAGACAATCTGTGACCCATTATGATCTAATTTTAAAGGTAAGACCTTATACTCTTGTCCAAAATTTGAAAGTAATTTTGTCCTAAATTCTGGCGGTCCATGAACAAGAAAGAATCCCCCTCCTCCTGCACCCAATAGTTTTGCTCCAGTCGCACCTGTATCGAGTAAGCGAACATAAAGAGAGTCTAGCTCTTCATTACTAACACTTTGAGAAAGTTCTCTTTTTAATTTCCAGGTTTCAGCAAGTAATTTTCCTAATTCTCTTAATTTTCCATTTTCTAACATTTTCTTCGAAGAGAGTGCCTGAGAACGTATTTTACGTAATCTTTTTATTTTATTTTCTGCATTATCGCTAGATTCGGCTAATATTTTACTTGCACTCCTTGATAAGCCGGTAAAAATAAGAGAGAATTCATTTTCCATCTTATCAATAATTTCTTTTTCAATAACTAATGGCGTTACTTTTACAATATCATGAGAAAATGTGATACAATTAATTCCCCCATAAGCTGCAGCATATTGATCTTGTCGGCCAATTGGTTGTTTTAGAATATCTATCTCAATCATGCAGGCTTCTTCGGCCAATTGTTTCGGTGAGGTGCTACGGCCCGCATATGTGTGAAGTGCATTCAATAAACCTACAGTGACTGAAGAAGAGGACCCTAATCCAGTCCCTCGTGAGGGAATGTCGGCAATAGTAGTAATCTCTACTCCCGATGTAATTCCCGTTATCCGCATTGCTTCACGAACAAGTTCATGTTCCAAATCTTCAAAATTTTCTACTAATTCCATCTTTGAATAAGATACTCTGACCATGTTGTCAAATCTTTTGTTCACTGTAATATGTATGTAACTTTGAAGAGATACTGAGACTACCATGCCTCCTTCTTCTTCGGTGTGCGAAAATGAATCAATATCGGTGCCCCCTCCACAAAAGGAGGCGCGGAGTGGAGTTCGACTGATTATCATCAATACCTCCCGGAAACTCTATCTGACATCAAGACATCGGTTTTTTTAACCATAGAAGGAATTGTTTAGTAGTAAGGCATATGGAGTGTCGCCCTTCAGCAACATAAAGAGGGAATGCTATGAACGATCTAATAACGATGGATGATCTTACAAATGAAGAAATTATAAAATTATTAGATGATGCAAAAAAGATGCTTCCTGCTGCAAAAGGAGATGTTTATTTACCACTTCTACAAGGAAAAGTATTAGCAAATATGTTTTTTGAAAACTCAACTAGAACTAGAATGTCGTTTGAAACTGCTATGAAAAGGTTAGGAGGAAGGGTATTGAATTTTACTTCTGCCGGCTCATCTGTAGCAAAAGGAGAAACATTGTATGATACAATGCAGATGATCGATGGATATTCAGATGTAGCTGTTATAAGACATCCTCGCCAAGGGGCAGCACAATATAGTGCAGATGCCGTAAAAATACCAATTTTGAATGCAGGAGATGGAGCAGGAAACCATCCTACACAAACATTACTTGATTTATTCACCATAAGAGAAGAGCATAATGATTTTGAAAATCTAAATATCATGCTTGTAGGTGATTTAAGATATGGTAGAACGGCACATAGCCTATCACATGCATTAGCACGATTTAATGTAAATTTAACTTTGGTATCTCCTGAAGCTTTAAAAATGCCAAAAGAGATAGTAGATGATTTACTTTCATTGGGATGTAATGTGATTGAAACCGATGAGCTCAATGAAAATATCAAACATTCTGATGTAATATACATGACGAGAATACAAAAAGAGCGTTTTCCGGATGAAGACGAATATGCAAAAGTTTCAGGTATCTATAAAATCTCAGAATCAAATTTAGTTGGCTCAAAAGAAAATATGATAATTATGCACCCACTACCAAGAGTTAGTGAAATACATCCTTCAGTTGATTCCACTAAGTATGCTAGATATTTTCAACAAGCCTTTAATGGAATTCCGACCAGAATGGCTTTACTCTGTAAAAGTCTAGGCATAGATATTGAAAAGGAGGTGTCTTAATTGAATGATGCCGAAATGAGAAGAGTTACTGCGATATGCAATGGTACGGTGATTGATCATATACCCGGTGGTCAATCATTACAGGTTCTGAGAATGTTAAAGCTTGATTCAGGGAGGTCGAATCCAATTTCTTTAGTAATGAATGTTCCAAGTGATAAGTTAGGACGAAAAGACGTTTTGAAAATTGAGGATAGAGAGTTAGTGCAGGAAGAATTAGACAGGTTGGCCATAATAGCCTCAGAAGCATCCGTAGCAATAATTAGAAATTATTCAGTTGCAGAGAAAAGAAAAGTTGGATTAAGTGATGAATTAATTAATATAATTAAATGCTCATTTTCCAATTGTATTACTCAGAATGAAAGAGAACCATTGCCTCATAAACTAATAGTTGTGAACAAAAGTCCGGTTGAAATAAGGTGTGCGTATTGTGGTAAAACTCAAGAGATATCAGAAATACCTGACTATATAATATAATTAGACTTCAGATAGCCATTTCTTCATAGTACATGCTTGACAGATATCCCTACTTGTAACTTCTTTGCATAATGAACAATATTTAATCTTAGGAGATTCTCTAGTACCTTCTCTAAATAATTTTCTAATTTCTTCTAGTGAGTGTAGAAGCCCGTGCCTTGTACCAGGAGTTTGATTTTCCAAATTTGCGATAACGCCTCTACTTAATTGACGCATTGCACCGGGAGCGTGTGGACAATCTCCATGGAAAAATGGTAGATTAGAAACTACCGCATGGGCATGAATCTCTTGCTCTGGTATCCACCTTAATGGTACTATTCTAGGAGATAATCCCTCCAAAGGAGAGCTTGTATGAGGCGCTAGTCTTATAGAACGCTCAACCTCTCCTTTTTGTAAGTTCATCAAGATTGATTGTGCCATATCATCAAGATTATGGCCTAATGCCATAACATCAGCTTTAGTTTTGTGTGCTAAAGCATTCAATCCTTGTCTCCTAAATACTCCACAAAAGGAACAGGGCATCATACCATTTGCTTCATCATGTAAATCGCCAATTTTTGGCATTTTTGATACTACTGAATCCATTCTTTCATAGCCTAATTCTGGATAGCTAATTGTTTCAAAGCGTATTCCTAAATCTTTCGATAGATTCATAGCACAGTCCATTGAAGGTTTTCTATATCCTTTAATTCCTTCATCAACACACCCAGCAATTATCTCAACGTCTCTTCTTTTTCCAATTATATCAACTATCATTGAAAGGAGTACAGCTGAGTCTTTTCCACCAGAAACCGCTACAAGTAATCTAAAGGGAGAACCGTCATCATGACGAGCATTTTTAGGTAAAATTAGTTGTTTTCTTAATTCCTTAGCTGTCCTTCTTCTAATCGAATCTGATAGACATTTCCCGCATAAATGTTGTCCACTGTATGCTTGATGCAGTATAGATTGTGAAGAGCATTTACTACACTTCTTGACTGAGATGGCCGCACACATATCATTTGCTCGAAGGTTTTTGTATTGAAACCATTCTCATAAAAATGTAATTTTATGCGATGGATTGATGACTGTAAATGCATTCTCAGATATATGGAGGAAGCGCATTCGCTACCTATGAGAAAAGTAGAACGAGGGATGTTTTCTAGTCCGTGGTTAGATAGATTTTGTTTAACTATTACACTTATTTTAGCATATTTTACTTCACCCCTTTTATCTAAATACCTCGAGATTTACATAGGAGAAAATTCAGAATTATATTGTTTAATTTTTTTAATAATTATGTCGCCATTTGTCGGTGATTTTGTTTCAAAAAGATTGACAAACTACATTTATAAAAAATAATTATGAACGGAAATTATTTATGTTTAATTCTATATATCCAATGATTCTTTGCCATGGTATTACATACCTCATTCCAGCAACCACCAACATGAATAAACTAGCAGATATTACCTTTCCATAAGTCATTTGTAATTCTAGTGATTCTTGTACTTGCCCTGACCATTGTGAACCTTGCAAGACTCCTACAAATGACACTAGCAAATCATCAAATTGTAATGCTAAAATAGTTACAAAGGTTACTAAAGAAATTATAACAACAAGATGTATTAAATGAGAATTGACTACATTATTAAATTGTTTAATATATTCTATATCATTCTTAGACCCTTCAGGAAGAGACATTGCATACTCAAGATGGGTAATTGCAGCTAAACCGGATTCTAAAAATATCAACAGTAATATCGATATTACCAACAGGTCGAATGCCAACGGAGAAATTAATCCACCTAGCATACTAGAGTTTCCAATTTGAGACGGGAGGGCTTTTAGGCCCAAATCAAATGCTCCAGAAATTTCCTCAAATGTAAGTATTGCATGAATACCTATCACCAACAGAAAATATCCCATCGCCCAAGTTAATAATCTACGAGATAATCCCCATATACCCATTAGTCCAGTTAAAATAGGTGCAAAAACTACTCCAAGAAAAACTAATTCTAAAAAGAATCCCATTGGAGAAAATAACGATCCGAAGTGCTTAATTGGCCATTCAGGGCCATTGAAAGCCATTGATGATATCCATGCGAAAAGGAATGGTAAGAATATCCAAATTGCGAGAACTATTCCAGAGATTTTTTTAATATCATTTTGTAATTTTTCACCTTTTGTGAGCACATAAGACCAAAGAGAAGTTACGATTATACACAAAATTAAAGGACCTGAAAAAGATGACAAACCAGATTGTCCGATTCCCAAGAGAAAGTTGGGGATTAATAGATTATGAGTATTACTTAACCAAACTAGGCCTCTTGTATGTTCATATGCCGGACACCAATATGAAGATCCTTCGGCAAGAAGGATGAATTCTTCGGTACAAGAACCGTATAACTGATTCATTCTTATCATTAAAATCAAAAGAGAGAATGTAGAAAGTAATTGGAATGTTAAAATTTGCCATTTCCTCCTCAACAGTGGAAGATGTAGTGTCACTCTTGGCTCCTCTTTTTCGACAATATCCATCAATATACCTCCTAAGAACCTTTTACTTGCATTAAGGCCTGTGATAATTCTATATCTGGCATCCAATCAATTACTTTTGCCCCATATCCTGAAATTGCAGTCAATCTATTTTGTCTTTCGAGTTTTAATACCTCGTATGATAGTCTTGGTATTCTACTAACTAATCTTTCAAGATCTATGCTACTTGGCGATAATACAATTACTTCGTGGCCTCTTCCTGCTAAACTACGAATTGCAGGAAGTGTGGTCCCATCTCCTTCAAGGCTACTAATTATAAATACTGGAGAACCTCTACTGATTCTTGATGTAATAGCATTTGTAACTGCTTGGAGGGGCATTGAGCCAGAGGCTGAAACCGCGGCAAGATTACTTAAAATCTTGAAATTTTGTTTATCACCAGTCTCCGGGCCAAGATAATCCATTTTACTACCATATGTAACTAGAGCGACTGAGTCTCTGCGCTTCAAGAAATGGCTTGCCACAGAGGCAGCAGCAATAGTACCCATCTCTAATGAATTTTTTAGTACAGTTCCTATTCTTGCAACATCTCTAACGTCAAGAATTACGAAAACATCTGTGACTGCATCCCTGGTTTTCTCATTTACCATTAATTCACCGGTCCTTGCAAATGCTTTCCAATTTATAGAGCGGAAAGAATCTCCGGGGATATATTCTCTAAGAGAATAAAATTCCATACCTGGGCCAGGAGTTTTCAGAGTAGTAGCACCCGTGTACATATTAGGGACATCGGATTTTAATAGAGCTTCTTCGATATCTCTAATTTGTGGGAAAACTGTTACATCTGATCTAGAATCTATTTTTGATTCATTAACAAATAAATTGAATGCATTCCTATATCGAACAGAAACAGGGCCGATTGTATAATAACCTCGTAATGGACAACGCACATAGTAACTTATCTTTGTACTCTGACCCGGCCCAAGATTGATTTTCATTTTATTGATTCCGAAATGTAATTTCATTTCATGAGGAACATTATCGAAAACTTCTATCTGTTGTGTTCTTTTATATGATTTATTAGAAATAGTTAGGTCAACCATAATTTTATCTCCTTTGTAAACATTATAAGCAGAAAGTTCTCTATTTATCTCTATATCCGAATGTCCATCGACCCACCCGTTAATTGAGAGGAATGCTATGAAAGTTAAACCTATTATTATGAATTGAAAATTTGAAATCATCATACCTATTAAAATCAAGCTAATGCCGCTTGCAAGTAATATAGTTCCTTTTCGTGTCCACATAAAATATCACCTAGTTATTCAAGTTCCCCCACTCTTTGATTCTTTTGACAACTCCAACTAGTTCATCAGGCCTATATTTTCTATCTTCAAAAATAAATCTAATTAAAACTGGATCCTTTACCATATTTTGTAATTCTGCAGCAGGGAGTGCATCGAATTCTTCTCTGGATAATGTGTTAAGGTTCCTTATCCTAGTAAGCAAAACTTGTCTTATTTTATCAGACTTTTGATAGTATTCATACCTAGTAGCATCGCCAAAACCATAGTAAATTATTCTGAATATATGTCGCCAATCTTCTGGATCTTCTTTTCTGATTATTATTGCTTCTAATGAAATAAATAATATTAAGAATAAAATTAGCATAGCCATCCAATCGTTGGTAAAATAAATTAATAAATAATATATTAAATTATAAATATCACCAAAAATATTTTGTTGTTGATGCCTACTTTCATCGAATATTACAAGAGCATTACTGCTAATATTAGTTCCGGATTGACTCACTAAAAGTGATTCTGCAATTATATCTAATGCCCATTTCCTATTATCGTTTTCAGGGACTAAACCTGAATAAAATTGGTCAAATTCCGGATTATAAAGTGAATTTATTAGCATTGAGCCGTCAGAAACAAAATGAATCCTACCAGATGTTGCCGACCTACAAAGGATATTATCACAATAACGTACATAGACCGGGAAAGGTCCTTGTTCATCTCCTTGGATGCCTAATGCTTCATAGCCACCAATTGTATAATTACCATCATCATTATTATCCATCCATGAGTCTAAGGTTGTTCTGGCTATAACATAACGATGCTCTGATGGGTTATATGCCGAGGTTTTTTCAAATCCCGATAGTCCATTTGTGAGTAGATTATATTCCTCACTGAAGTCCCATTGTCCAGTTTCAACATCAAATCTATGGGCGCATAATCCTACATTCAATAGATTGATTACAGGATTTGGAGCATTGGGGTCATTAGGATCTCCATCCAGTAAATCTATTACACCATCATTATCAAAATCACGAATACATGGATTAACTGATTTTTGAGAATTAGGAGTAGAAGTAAAATTATATGCAGAGGTAGTATTAACCCACACAAAATTGTAGCCTAGATCTCTATCGTAAGACTCTCCATCATACAAACTATGACCAGTATACTCTAATCCAAATTGCTTTGCCAAATTACTAGAATATCCAAAGTCATCCATTAAAAGAACGGTCCCTCCACGTTCAACATATTGAGCTATAGCAACTATTTCTGAAGATGTATATCCATCTCCTTCTGAAAACTGGATAACATCTTCATCTCCTGTAAATCTAGGTAATGATATTGTATCTCTTTCAACACCTGAAATAACAAATATAGACTCTTCTGGGTATTCAACTTCACTTAATAGTAATGGACTAGAAACTAGAGCAGTTGTAGGGATATCTAAGTCATTTAATTCTGCTCTGAATGATCCTAAATCATTCCAATCATCCCCATATGCTGATTGTTGAGTTTCGCCTGGTATGACATAAGATATTGCAATAGAAGAGACCAGTAATATCAATAGAGTCCAGAATGAGAAAAGTAGTGCATTACGACGATATTTTTGAGAAGTGATTCTTTTTGAGAGTCTTTTCCAATCAACCATGTTCGAGACCACCTGTGCTCAATTTTAATCAACGAGCATTAAGTTCATCTTAAGACCGTTGTGAGGCCATGAACGAGACGGCATCATGAATTAGCGAGATAATTGAACGTGCTTTCCAATGTTACTAATTTCATCGGTTGGTATAGATACTAGGCCTTCTTGAATTGGCCATGGCAAAACTTTAGGATCTAAATCAGGTTCTAATGACACTAAAATAGCAACTATATTACCAGTAGATGAGTCTATAGTAAAATCTGCGAGAGTTCCCAAAACTTCCCCTGCGACATCGACTACTTTGCGGCGCAATATTTCCATACTGAATGTTGATGTCATTTTATACCTCAGACAGATTCCATTCCAGAATTACTACTTGATGAGCGTTTAACAGACTCTAATCCACTTGTTAAAGTTGATTCCATACGATTATAATAATCCATCATATCTTCTGTAACAGTTGGCCTAACTCTATCTATGGCTTGCTCAAAGAATTTCTTTGAAACTGTCTTTTTATTAGCCCTCATAGAAATCAAAGCTGCTTCTCGGCATATCGCTTCTATATCAGCACCGGTATAATTATCTAATTTAGGTAAAAGATCGTCGAGATTGAATTTACCGAGAGGCATAGATTCAGTATGAATCTTAAGAATTTCTTTTATTGATTCTTTATCAGGCGGGGGGATATGTAAAACTCGTTCAAATCTCCCTGAACGAAGTAGCGCTGGATCAATCATTTCAGGCCTATTTGTGGCTGCAACAACTATTACTCCTTCCATGGATTCTACTCCATCCATACTGCTCAGTAGCTGATTAACAACCCTATTCATCGCATCAGAGCCGCCGCCTGAATTATCCCTTCTAACTCCTGCTATACTTTCGAATTCATCCAAGAAAACTATCGAAGGGCTAGCTTGTTTTGCTTTTTTGAACACTTCTCTTACTGCTTTTTCAGATTCTCCGACCCATTTTGATATTAATTCTGGTCCTTTGATAGTAATAAAGTTAGCACTGGCCTCATTAGCAATTGCTTTTGCAATTAACGTTTTTCCAGTACCTGGAGCGCCAAATAGAATTATGCCCCTTGGGGGTTTAATTCCAAAGTGTTCAAATGTTTCAGGTCTATTTAGAGGCCATTCTATACTTTCTTTCAATCTTTCTTTGATTTCTTCTAAACCTCCAACTTGGTCCCAACTTACTTGAGGGACTTCAATATATACTTCCCTTAACGCACTTGGCTCAATATCCTTTATTGCTAAATGGAAGTCTACCATTTTAACTTCCATTTTTTCAATAACTTCAGGAGGTATTTCTTCTTCATCAAGGTTAATCTCTGGCAAATATCTTCGTAAAGCTTTCATTGCAGATTCTCTAACAAGTGCAGAGATATCGGCTCCTACAAATCCGTATGTATTTTCCAACAACCAATCGATATCAAAATCATCACTAATTGGCATATCTCTAGTATGAATACCAATAATTTCTGCTCTTCCATTTTTATCTGGGACGCCTATTTCTAATTCTCTATCAAATCGTCCTGGTCTACGTAATGCAGGATCTATTGCATCACGACGATTTGTCGCACCAATTACAACAACGTTGTCTCGTCCTTGCATGCCGTCAAGCAGAGTAAGAAGTTGTGCCACTACTCTTCGCTCTACTTCACCGCTTACATCTTCTCTTTTTGGTGCAATACTGTCCAATTCATCTATGAATATTATGGCTGGTGAATTAGCAGCGGCTTCATCGAAAATTTCTCTCAATTGCTTTTCGCTCTCACCGTAATATTTTGAAATTATTTCTGGGCCGTTTATTGATTGGAAATGTGCATTGGTTTCAGAAGCTACTGCTTTAGCAATTAGAGTTTTTCCTGTTCCTGGAGGGCCATGTAAAAGAACTCCGCGAGGAGGATCTATTCCGAGTCTACGAAATAATATTGGATGTTTAAGAGGGAGTTCGACCATTTCTCTTATATTTTGTAATTGTTGGCCTATTCCCCCTATATCTTCATATGATATTGAATGGATTATATCCTGTTCTTCTTGACCACTCATTGGTTCCTCTTTAATGATTATTTCTGTGTCGGGTAAGACTTGGACTATTCCTTTTGGACTGGTTTGAACTATAGCAAAAGGCAATGCTTCTGCAAATAGTGTCATACCTGGAATAAATATCCTGTCTCCTGCAACAACCGGTCTTTTGTTCAATCCTCTTCTTGCAAAGCCTTCTATTCCGGGGCCAAATCTAACTTTTTGTTGTTTAGCCATAACTGGACTGAGTACCAATCTTGTACATGGTTGAGTTTCGACCTTGGAGATGGCTACACGATCGCCTAAACTTACTCCTGCGTTTTTCCTAATTATTCCGTCTATTCTGATTACCCCTAGGTTAGCATCTTCAGGCCTACAACGCCAAACTATAGCAGCAGTATCTTGTTCCCCGGATATTTGTATTATATCACCTGGTTTAAGATTGAGATCATTATCAAACGGGACTCTGGCACGTCCATGACCTACATCGCTTGGAATAGCTTTTGCAACTCTTAATGTCAAAGAATCTGATATATCTGATGAATCTGTTGTCACTTCATTCGCCCCGGACGGATACCTCTAAAACTCTGGGGTAATTAAACCTACTAACAAAAAATTGTCTTTTATTTTCATTATTATCAATTACGTTAATACTCAGTAGGGTTATCAAAGTCAAGTCTATCGCAGCGTCATGGCCCATGTATTAGCGACCGGTTTTGAGAAGATGGAAAGTAAAAATCCAAATGATAACCCTAAGATTAAAGGATACAATATAATCAATGGAAAATTAAAGTTAGCAAGCAGTGGTGAAAGTTTTGAAAGTATTAATCCTGCTTGGTTAGACGACTGTTTGGGAGAATTTCCTCTTTCAACTAAAGCTGATGTACATGAAGCATTAGCTGCTGCCCGTGCTTCATTTCCCTCTTGGTCATCTACTCCTGCTCCTACTCGGGGGCAAATAATAGGAAATATGGGGCGACTACTGATGGAGCATAAAGATGACTTAGTACGTCTACAAGCACGTGAGATAGGAAAAACACTGAAGGAGTGCGGAGGAGAAATACAAGAAGCCATTGATACATGTTTATTCTTTCAATCTGAAGGGCGGCGCCTCTATGGGCAAACAGTCAACTCTGAATTACCTGATAAAGAATTATTCACATACAGACGTCCTTTAGGAGTCTGTGGGATAATTAACGCCTGTAATTTCCCTTCTGCAGTTCCTTTCTGGAAGATGATTCCTGCAATTATGTGTGGCAATACATGTGTATGGAAATCTCCACAAGATTCGCCATTACTTTCTTTTGCTCTTGCACGAATAATGTATGAATCAGGGTTACCAGATGGCGTGATTAATCTAATTCACGGCAAAGGAAGTGGGGCTGGACAGTATTTAGTTGATGCTGTTGATCTTGGAATGGTGGATAAAATATCTTTTACAGGAAGTACTTCAGTTGGGAAAATGATTGGAGAAGTATGTGGAAGAAATCTAGTGAGTGCAAGTCTAGAATTAGGAGGTAAGAATCCACTTGTAATAATGCCAAGTGCTAATTTAGAAAATGCAGTTGAAGGGGCCTATTGGGCTGGTTTCGGTACTGCTGGACAGAGATGTACAAGTCTTGGTAACCTGATTGTTCATGAAGACATATATGATGAATTTGTTGATAAATTCATGAAAAAAGTGATTAGTACTCCTATAGGAGATTCTATGCGTCATGATGATATGATATATGGATCAATGTTATCAGAAAAATATGCTATTGATTTTCTAAAAGCTATCAAAATGTGCGAAGAAGATGGAGCTACAAAATTAATTGGCAGTGGCAGAATCACAAATGATCTTCGTCCAGAGGGTTTTCAGGGCGATGCAAATGAAGGAGTATATATGTGGCCGCATGTTTATGTTGATGTTACAGAAGATATGAAGTGTTTCCATGAAGAAATATTTGGACCTGCAGTTACAATTGTTAAGGCTAATGATTTTGAACATGCCCTACATTTAGCTAATGCAAGTCCATATGGTTTATCTTCGGCGATTTATACAAATGATAGATTGGAAGCTTACCGATATAAAACTGGAATTAAAGCAGGTATGACTGGGATTAATAATTCAACAACTGGAGCTGAAGCGCACTTGCCATTTGGCGGTGTCAAGGGAAGTGGAAATGGCACTAGAGAATCTGGCATATGGGTCATTGAAGCATACTCTTATTGGCATGCAGTTAATGATGAACTATCCGGTAAATTACAACTTGCACAAATGGATGTAGATGAAGTTGATATAGAAGAAGCTGAGGCTGATTATTCTTCTCTTGCCTAGATTAAATCCTCTCCACATTCTGGGCATGGTAGATTAGGTAACCACACGCCAGGCACATATTCACAATTATGACAAATAGAGCTTTATAAATTATTGATTGTGTTCATTTCATAAAACCCTAAATTTAGAGAATAAATAGTAACTAATATATTCTTAAAAAAAGGTCATGGATGAAAGCAATCACTTATTGGCCACCGTCTATTCGGTTATGATATAAGGTAGGTGTTAGTTAATGTCTGATGCAATCAAACTTCCTATGAAAAAAGGATTTGGAATTACCGATAGAGTTGATAAATGGTGGAATAAACCCTTTTGGATGGGGTTTGGACTTTCATTGGCACTCGTGTATACTGCACTGCGTGTACTTGTTTGGAATGGAGAAATCCATTATGATAACCATAGAGTAACATCACCTATATTTTCTCCTGATGTTATTCATATTTTTGATTTGCAAACTCCACACTGGATGAATTCAGCATTGCTTATTCTATGGATACCTTTCGGTTTTAGAGGAACATGTTACTACATGCGTAAAGTATACCATCGAGTATTTTTTCAAAATCCAACCGCGTGTGTCGTAGCAAAACCAAAAATCAGCTATAAGATAGATTATAAAGGAGAAAAGGGATTATTTATTCTGAATAATATTCATAGATATATGTTATATTTGGCGATAATTATCCTCTCGATGAAAGTATATGATGTTTATCACACTATGTGGTTTCAAGGAGATAATGGAGTTGAGTCTTTTGGTATTTCAATTGGAACTTTGGTCCTAGCTATCGAGTCAATGTTGTTATTCATGTATGTTGCATCTTGTCATGCATTCAGACACCTATTTGGAGGTGGTATGAACCAATGGAGGAGTGGTATAAGTGGTATATTTGGAAAATTACACATTAAAATAAGTAATCTAAACATAGAACATGCTTTTTGGTTTTGGACAAGTTTAGTTATGGTATTTTTAGGAGACTTATTTGTATGGGCAGTTGCAGAAGGGATAATAAATGATATTCACTGGATAATTATTTGAGGTTTTTGATATGAATGAAGAATATATTACTCATGAATATGATGTAGTTATTATTGGAGCTGGAGGGGCAGGACTCAGGGCGGCTATTGAAGCAAGTAAGACCGGAGTATCTGTTGCAATGGTCTGCAAATCAATGCTAGGTAAAGCGCATACTGTAATGGCCGAAGGTGGTGCTGCTGCTGCACTTGGAAATAAAGACCCCCGTGATAATTGGCAAATACACTTTAGAGATACTATGAAGGGAGGAAAATATCTGAATGATTGGAGAATGGCTAGAATACATGCTCAGCAAGCGCCTGATAGAATAAGAGAATTAGAGACATGGGGTGCGATATTTGACAGGACATCTAAGGGACTCACTAATCAACGTAATTTTGGAGGGCATACCTATCCTAGATTGGCACATATTGGAGATGCGACAGGTTTGGAACTAATTAGAACTTTACAAGAAAAAGGAGTTCACATGGGAATGGATGTTTTCATGGAATTTACAGTTCGTAAATTGTTTACAACAAATGGTATAATATCAGGTTGTTTTGCATATGATAGAAATGATGGGACATTGCATGTCTTCAAATCAAAAACCATAGTTATGGCTACAGGTGGAGCGACTAGATGTTGGTCAGTTTGTTCTGGATCTTGGGAATATACTGGTGAAGGATATGCATTAGCATATTGGGCTGGTGCTGAAATTGGAGACATGGAGTTCATACAATTTCATCCAACAGGAATGATTTGGCCGCCTTCCGTAAAGGGAATTTTGGTAACTGAAGGAGTTCGAGGAGAAGGAGGTATGCTTACCAACTCTGAAGGTAATAGGTTCATGTTTGATTATGTCCCTGAAATGTATAAAGATGAATTCGCAGATACTGAAAAAGAAGCCCTAGAATGGGTTTCTGAAGTTGTTGATGGAAAATTAGCAACAGTACGTAGGCCCCCAGAATTGCTGACTAGGGATGTCGTTGCTAAAGCAATTAATTCTGAAAGAGATGCAGGAAGGGCTAGTGAGCATGGCGGAGCATATCTAGATATATCATGGAGAAATCCTGACCAGGTCAAGAAAAAATTACCAGGTATGTATCATCAATTCAAAGAATTAGCTGCGGTGGACATTACAGTCGAGAAAATGGAAGTTGGACCCACTGCACATTATGTTATGGGAGGGATAAAAGTTCATCCAGAAACCCAAGAGACCACTGTGCCTAGAATGTTTGCAGCTGGAGAGGCAGCAACAGGTTTGCATGGTGCGAATAGGCTTGGGGGTAATTCACTATCAGACTTAATTGTATTTGGCAAGATAGCTGGAGAACATGCGGCACTGGTGGCACAGGGATTATCAGATTTTCTAGTAATTAATCCAGTAGAAATAGAAGAGGCGATTAAAGAAACTTTAGCCCCTTTGACACGTAAAGAGGGAGAAAATCCTGCAAAGGTTGTGGAAGATTTAAGAGAAATGATGCAAAATAAAGTTGGCATAATTAGAACTGAAAAATTGCTAAGAGAAGCATTACAAGATTTAGATGATTTAGAAATCCGTTCTCAAAAAACATCAACTGGAGATAGCAGAATATATAATCCAGGATGGCATCAGGCATTGGAGATTGAAGCAATGTTAGATGTTAGCAGAATGTGTGCATTAGCAGCTTTACACAGAGAAGAATCTAGAGGAGGACATACTAGAGATGATTTTCCCCTTCCGGATTACAAACATTGGGGAAAAATAAATAGTGTAATAACCAAAAAGGATGAGATGTCCATAGAACATAGAAGTTATCCCCCAATAGATGAAGAATTGAAAAAATTACTAGATATTGAAGATTTACATGAGGAGGAGTAAAAATGAGTGAGGATGTTACATTCAAAATTTTCAGAGGAGAACCTGATAATGATGGAGATCCTTTTGGAGAAATGGTAGAATATACTGTTCAAATGGATGAGGGAATGGTAGTACTTGACGTAATACATAGGATTCAGGCAGAACATGCACCTGATTTATCATGTAGATGGAATTGTAAAGCAGGAAAATGTGGATCTTGCTCAGCAGAAGTAAATGGCAAACCTCGTTTGATGTGTATGACAAGAATGGAAGAAGTAATGGAAGAAACTCCTGATGGTGAATCTGTAATGGTGAAACCAATGCAAGCATTTCCACTTACAAAAGATTTAGTCACCGATACATCTTGGGCATATGAAATGAATAAAAAAATGGTCCCAATAAATGGACCAGAAGAAAAAAATTGGGAATTTAATCAGAATGAAGCTAATAGAATACAAGAATTTAGATCCTGTATTGAATGTATGCTATGTGTTAACACTTGTCATGTTTTAAGGGAGCATCAAAAATTCGATGAATTTGCTGGACCTAGATTCTTTGTAAGACTAGCAGGATTAGAAATGCATCCATTGGATATCGAAAATAGAATTCCAGAAATAAAAGAGGATTTTGGGATAGGTTATTGCAATATAACAAGATGTTGTACTGAAGTTTGTCCAGCAGGAATAAACATAACTGATAATGCAATTATCCCTCTAAAAGAAAGAGTTATTTCAGAATATTATGATCCCATATCCATATTGGCGAAAAAAATCGGTTTAAGAAAGTAAATTATTAAAAAATATTTTACTATGAAAATATATCAATTATATCCTATCTATACGGATTTTCTTTACAATTGCTTTATTTATCTTATCAGGCAACCATGCAGGTGCGCTAGCAGGTTTTGGGACCATTTCCTTTTTACCTGTAAATACATGAACTTTGGCTGTGCCTCTTTCTCTGAGCCTGATATCAGTCTCCCCCCTTGTCGCAGCTTTTAGGGCTGCACCTCTAGGTTGTTTACTGTGGAACACTTGTGTTGTGTCTTTTCCACCTTTCATCAA